>Ga0129324_10001949_pt1 | contig 12977 bp, 7 predicted proteins | sample CPBDNA_7_FD_96879 | JGI IMG/M metagenome (GOLD analysis project Ga0129324, IMG submission 96879) | Freshwater to marine salinity gradient microbial communities from Chesapeake Bay, USA - CPBay_Spr_15_0.2_DNA | ecosystem: Environmental > Aquatic > Marine > Coastal | place: USA: Chesapeake Bay... | reverse complement strand
GTTAATGTCGTCTGTCTCTGCAGAACGCGAAACTGCAGTAATCGGCAGAGAGCTGACCGGAAGGGTTGCCAAGGCATTTAAATCGAATGTCGTCGCGCTGTTTGGTGTAAAAGCGCATTCATCGTCTAAAATCTCGAAGGGTCGTGCTGGAAGTTATTTAGTGTCAGCCAGCGAGTGGCAGCCAGAAACAGCTGCTGTTAGTCCGATAGATGTGTCGGCCGATGAGTCGAGGATCGCACCATTGATCGAATCGGTTTTAGCCGAAAGGCGCCCTTCCATAGTTAAGTTGTCGAGTCATGTATCTCGATGTGTCGTGCCACTTGTGGTTCGTGAAGATTTGATTGGTTGTCTCTACATTGACAACGAGTCTAATCATGAGATGGACGAAAGGGATTTGGAGTTTCTATCAGCGTTGGTGAGTCAAATTGCTGTGTCACTGGATCGGGCAGATCTGTTAGACAAATGGCTACAAAAACGTGATGAGGAAAGTAAGAAGCTGCGAGTTGAGGTCAGTGAACTGCGGCAGGCTGTCCGTGAAAACAAACTGGTTTATCAATCAGCAGAAATGCAGCAGATCATGCTGAAGGTGCAAAAAGTTGCACAAACAGATGCGACGGTCTTAATTACTGGAGAAAGCGGTACTGGCAAGGAGATGCTAGGCCATGCTGTGCATGATCTTAGTCACAGATTCGATAAACCTTTCGTTACGGTTGATTGTGGGGCTATCTCGCCTAACTTGATTGAAGCGGAACTTTTCGGTCGAGTAAAGGGCGCCTATACCGGTGCCGATACTGCCAGCAAGGGTTATATTCGGCAAGCTGAAGGCGGCACCTTGTTTCTGGATGAAATCGGTGAACTGCCCATTGATGTTCAAACTAGGCTGTTACGTTTTGTTCAAGAGAAGACTGTTAATTCAGTTGGTGCGTCGATTAGCCAACAGATAGATGTGCGCATCATTGCCGCGACTAATCGAGACTTGATTGAGGAAGTCAAAGTTGGTGGGTTTCGAAGCGATCTGTTTTATCGCTTGCAAGTGATGACGCTAACACCGCCGCCGTTGCGCGACCACCCCTCTGATATTTTGCCGATCGCCTATCATTTCCTCGAGAAATACTGTCTTCAATATCAAAAGCGGGGCTTGTACTTGAGTGCCGATGCGAAAGCTATCTTAGAATCATATTCGTGGCCTGGGAATGTTCGAGAGTTGCAGCATAGCGTGTTGAGAGCCGTGCTGATGGTCGATGGTGATCAGATTGGAGTTGGAGAACTTGATCTTCAGAAAGCAGTGAAGCCGAGTGATGGAGAAGATAATCGAGATTGGCCTGGATCAATGGTTGAGTCAGAATCTTCGGTAGCGTTGGGTGAGGACTTATGGACGTTGCTTGAAAAAAATCTAGTCACTTTGGTCGATACTGAAAGAGAAAATTTAAGCCCTTTGGGTAGATGGCTTACTGAGGAGTTTTTGCTAATCGCCAGTCAACAGGCGTTTGGTGTTATTCGCAATGCTGCAGATTTGTTGGGTCAGGCTGAGTCTACCTATCGGCGGCAATTAACCAAGGCCCAGCGTCTACGTCAACTCGAGCAAGGCCCGAAATGTAAGGAATGGCAGCAAGTTGAAAAAATCGTATATCTACTGGTCCGGGCTAGAGATCAGCCTGATGTTACTGACAAGAATGAAAATATTATCAGGAAGGCTAGAGAGACTCTGTTAGGTGTGGTCGAACGTGCTACGGGTAAGTACCTGTCTCGTGGTGCGGCATTAATGGATGTGAGTACACCGACATATAAAAGCTGGCTCGGGGTCCAATGAGGTATGGTCATTTATGCTGAGAGCGTGGCAATAAAAATGGAAAGCCAATGAGCATAAGATCAATTTGGCCATGGTTAATTCTTTTTAGCTGCCTATGTGACGGTGCGTTTGGCGTTGGTCGAAATATAAGGTTTGAACATTTGTCGACTAACGATGGCATGTCGCACGCGAGTGTCATGGATATTTTGCAGGACCATCATGGCTTTATGTGGTTCGCGACTCAAGAAGGATTGAATCGATTTGATGGTTATGACTTTGTAATCTACGAGCATGATTATAGAGATGCAACCTCGTTGGCTGATGATTGGGTTTGGTCGCTCTGTTTGGATGACGACAATAATATTTGGATTGGAACGAATAACGGTGGTCTGAATTACTTTGATCAAAATACCAAATCATTTTTAAACTGGCGCCACGACGCTAGTGATCAACGTAGTCTGTCCAGTAATGACGTGCGAGTGGTGTTCTTAGATAGCAAAAAGCGGCTCTGGGTTGGTACCAGCGCTGGTTTGAATCGAAAAGTGATTGGTGAGAATCATTTCGAAAGGTATCTCGCCGCTGATGATGGGGTGAGCTTGCCGCACGAGTCTGTTACTGCAATATTTGAAGATAGTATGGGTCAAATCTGGGTTGGTACTGAAGTGGGCTTGGCGCGGTTTGATGCAGCGACGAATAGCTTTTTTAGCTACCAGCATGATCCTGTCGATTCGTCTTCTCTGAGTGATAGTCACATTCGCGTCATCAAGGAGTACGAGGGTGAGTTATGGATCGGTACGCAATCAGGAGGTGTCAACCGTTTTAGCCAAGGAGCGAATAAGTTTCACCATTACAGGGCTGATGCGCAGTCGTCGGGCTCGTTACAAAGTGGCTTGATCAGGGATATTCAAATAGATCATGAAAATACGATTTGGATCGGGACGGACAAAGGGCTGAGTGAATGGCAACCTGCCGAGGATAATTTCGTTACTTACCTACATGAACCTGAAGATGCCAAGAGCCTCAGCGGTAATCGTGTAGATTCGATATTCCAGGATGCGTCCAATGTCCTTTGGGTAGGTAGCTACGAGGGTGTCGATCGATGGAATTATCTCAGTGGAGCCTTTGCCTACTACACTCAGGCAGACGGTCAATTGAACAGTGATGTTGTTGTAAGTTTAGCGCAGTCTGATAATGGTTCACTCTGGGTTGGTACTTATGGTGCTGGACTCAACCGCCTCGACATGAATGCAGCGGGCGGCTATGAAGCTAGCGATTTCTTACTACCATTAGCTGATCAGCGAGTTATGGCTCTATGGGCTGAAGGTGATGAAAACTTGTGGATAGGTACCAGAACGGCGGGACTGTGTCAGTTTGGAGTGCTCAGTGGTGATCTGTCTTGCATGGTGCATGAGGAGGGTAATCAGAACTCCCTGAGTGCCAATGGTATCACCGCTATTTACGGTGAAGAGGATGTGATCTGGGTTGGTACTTACGGCGGTGGGTTAAATAGAATAGATCGAATAACGCAGAAAATTACGCATTATCGGCATGCTGCAGAGGATATTCATTCCTTAGGATCCGATCGTGTTTTGGCAATCTACCGAGACTCATTTGGCATTCTTTGGGTGGGCGCCGAGGGTGGTGGTTTGAATCTGCTGGATGAGGTGAACCATAAATTCGACCGATTTCAAGCCAATGAAAATGATCCTGGTGCCGTTAGCAATGATACGGCCTGGGAAATATTTGAGAGTTCAGATGGAACGCTTTGGATCGGCACACTCAATGGCGGAGTCAATTTTTGGCATATCGACGATCGTTATAGAGGAGAGATTAAATTTCAGCATCTTGATCGAATCAATGGTCTACAGAGCAACACGATCTACGGCATTCTAGAAGACGATCAAGGCGCTATCTGGATGAGTGGAAATCGGGGTTTAGTACAAATTGACCCGTCCACCATGCAACTTCAAATTTATGATCAACATAACGGTACTCGAGGTGATGAATTTAATTTTGGTGCCAGGCTGAAGGATAAAAATGGCCGGTTATTATTCGGTGGTGCAAAAGGCCTGTTAGCCGTTAAGCCGAGCGATATTCATCCTAATTTGATAGTCCCGCCAGTTTTTATTAACGGTAATAGCAGCCTCAACGAATCGGTTTTTGCTCACAGTACGCAAGGGTCTCCGTCTAACATAACACTCGGTTATGACGAGCGAATGATTACGTTTAATTTTGCGGCGCTTGACTACGCGTCTCCCGATAAGAACCAATATGAATACCAGTTGGTCGGGTTTGATGAAAATTGGATTCAGGCGCAAGGTTTTCGCCGTGCCACCTACACAAATATACCTGCTGGTGATTATACATTTCGCGTTAAAGCCTCCAACAGCGATAAGGTATGGAATTTGGATGGTGCTGCAATCAATCTGTCGGTAGTCCCCGCACCTTGGTTGAGTTGGTGGGCTTACCTGATCTATATATCGATAGTGATTGGTTCGGGAGCGAGCTTTGTATATCTTCAGCGACGAAAGCTAAGTGTCGCCCGTCAGCAGCATCAGATTCTTGAAGATTTGGTCCGCCTTAGAACTCATGAGTTGGCGGAGCAGAACGATAAACTTGAAGGGGTAAACGATCAGTTGCTAAAGGCAAGCATGACTGATGCCCTGACTGGCTTACACAATCGACGGTACCTTTATGACTATTTGGAAAATCAGGTCGCGATTATGCAAAGATATTTAGGCGAACTCGAAGAGGGGGAGAGCGCCCATGAGGCTTTGCTACAGGAACCAAGTATATTTTTCATGATGATAGATCTGGATGGTTTTAAGAATATTAATGACAGCTTCGGCCATCCAGCGGGTGATGAGGCGTTAATCCAGGTCTGTGACGTTCTCGTCAAACACACTCGCGACTCCGATACCCTGATTCGTTGGGGTGGCGACGAATTTCTTATTGTCGGGCGTTGTCATGGTCTGCATGGGCCGAACCAATTGGCTGAGCGCATTCGTTGCGGCTTGATGGAGCACACATTTTTGGTGGGAAACGGCTCAAAGGGATATATGACAGGATCTATCGGCTTTGCGCCGTACCCGTTTAACAGTTGGCACCCAGAACGCTTCAATTGGGAGCAGGTTCTTGCCATCGCCGACCAGGCGGCGTATGTTGCAAAGTCAAACGGTAGGAATGCCTGGCTAGGTATAGAAGGCGCAGAGATGTTTGGATGTGCGGAATACAATCAAATTGGCGACAGCTTGCAGCAGTTGTTTGATCAGGAATGTATCAAGACAATGACATCCATGGTTCATACCGTTAATTACAGCGCCTAGTTTTAGCTGGCGTGATTTCATTGTTTAGATGGAGCCGATATTAATGCGCCACTATGTGCTCGTGGTTAAAGAAGACTGCGAAACCTGTCGAATGATCCAGCCTGTCGCTGCAGCGCTCGCGTCGAGTACCGAGCTTCGCATCTTTTCACAAGACAATCCTGGTTTCCCTGGTGATTTACCTGATGGGTTCACGATTGAAGATGATCGTGAGCTTGCGAACTCTTTTGAGTTAAAGATAGAAATAGTGCCTACCCTCATTTGCTATGATGATGCACAGGAGTCTGAACGTTTAGAAGGCTGGGATCGGTCGGCTTGGGAGCGGGTGTGCGCGCAGAACTTTAGTGCCAGCTTGCCTGCCTTTCGGCCTGGCTGTGGTTCAAAGTCTCAGGATCCTGGTATGGCAGAAAAGTTGGCGGTGAAATATGGAAGCCAGCAGCTTAAAGCCAGAAGGGTCAATATTGCTGATGGTGAAGATGAGGTTGAAGCATGCTATGACCGTGGCTGGAGCGATGGTCTACCATTGGTGCCACCTACCGAAATTCGAGTCGTGCGCATGCTTCAGGGCACGCTAAGAGCGGCTGATGACATTGTTGGTGATGTCCCGCCTGATTATGCGCCTTGTAGTATTGAGAAGATTGCCATTAATGCAGTGATGGCTGGTTGTAAGCCTGAATACTTGCCGGTGGTCATAGCCGCAGTAGAGGCCGCGCTGATGGATGAGTTTTGTATGCATGGCCTGCTTGCCACCACATATTTTTCGGGCCCGATGGTGCTCGTTAATGGGCCGTTGAGTCGGGCGATTGGCATGAACTCGAGGGGCAACGCATTAGGCCAGGGAAATCGTGCGAATGCGACGATTGGTCGAGCATTGCAGCTTGTTATTCGCAATGTCGGCGGTGGTCGGCCAGGAGGTGTGGATCGGTCGGCGCTAGGTAATCCCGGTAAATATACGTTTTGTTTCGCCGAGGATGAAACAGGTTCCTGTTGGGAATCTTATGCGGAGGAGCGTGGTTTCAGTCGTGAAGCATCGACGGTCAGTCTCTTTGCCGCGGATGGGGTGCAAGGCATCGTTGATCAAAAGTCTCGTACTCCGGAATCCTTGAGCCGGTCCTTTGCTGCTGGGCTGAGAGTCGTCTCGCATCCAAAAATGGTGATGGCAGCGGATGCCTTCCTGGTGATCTCGCCAGAGCATGAGCGAGTATTCCGTGATGCAGGCTGGTCTAAGGCCAGGCTTAAAGCCGAATTGCATGATTTATTGCAAATACCAGGTAGTGAACTAATTGTCGGCGCTGGTGGTATCTCTGAGGGATTGCCAGAGAAGCTTAAGGGTCAGATGCTACCGAAGTTTCGGGAAGGTGGCTTGAATATCGTTCGAGCTGGTGGCAGCGCTGGTCTGTTTTCAGCGATTATTGCCGGCTGGGGTGCGAGTGGTAAAATTGGCAGTGTGCCAGTCACCCGAGAGATATTATAGTTAAGGTTGTGGCGGCAATTGGTTGCTGACCGCTGAGTGCGTACGTAAAGGTTTCTGCCAGAACAGATAGAGCCAGAACAGATAGAATTGATGTCATCCCAGTGCGCTATTGACGATTACCATTGACGATGACTATTGACGATTACCACTGACGAGCCATAGTAGACTAGCGAACAACACAGAGAGGTCATAATTATGAGTAGCTTTTTGGATCCAACCGCGGAGCTCGCTCCAGAGTCGCGGATTCCGTTACCCCGGCGAGAGAGCCTTGTTGGCTTGAAGGTGGGGTTTCTGGATATTTCCAAGCCACGGGGTAATATTTTTATAGCGCGTCTGGATGAGTTGTTAACTCAAGCGGGAGCGATTCCGCGGCATTATGCGAAGCCCACTTTTACCCGTATTGCGCCGGTAGAGCTCAAGCAACAGATAGCCACTGAGTGCGATGTGGTCATTGAGGCGCTCGCGGACTGAGGATCGTGCACGTCGTGCAGTTTGCATGACATCATGGACTTGGATCGCAGAGGAATTCCTGGTGGCTTTATCGCCTCAGAAGAATTTCGTGATGCGGCGGTAGCTCAGGCTGAATCCCTGGGTTTTGATGCGCCACGGATGTTTGTTGGCCATCCTATTCAGGATAGAACTGATGACGAGATGCGGTCGTTGGCAGAATCCGCCTACGATCAGGTTGTAGCATTGATCGTCGAACCGGGATCGTCGAACCGGGATCGTTGAACCGGGGCAGCTGAACCGATAACTCGGGAGATCAGTGCCCATAAAAAAGGCGCATCCGCGAGAGCAGGTGCGCCTTTTTGTGTTTGAGTGCCTTGTTCAAGCGCTCTGTGTCAAATGCGAGCCTATTTAGGCTGCATACGGATACCGCTATCCAGACGAATCGTTTCACCATTAATATAGCTGCAATTAACGATATAAGCCGCGGTCTGGGCAAACTCGCTGGGGTCGCCTAATCGATGTGGGAATTGCGTCATCTCGATCAGTGGCTCGCGGACCTGCGGTGGGGCAAACTTCATCATCGGAGTCTCGAAAATACCCGGTGCTATCGTCACGCAGCGAATGCCTTGCTTCACCAGATCGCGGGCGATAGGCAATGTCATACCAGCCACGCCGCCTTTGCTGGCGCTGTAAGCCGCCTGGCCGATCTGACCATCGAAAGCTGCTACGGATGCGACGTTGATGATGACACCGCGTTCACCATCGTCAGTCACAGGTGCATTGTGCTGCATAGCATCTGCACATAGACGCAGGACATTGAATGTGCCGATCAAGTTGACACGAACAATAAACTCGAAGGTCTTCAGCGGCATAGGGCCTTCTCGACCGAGGGTGCGCGCTGCAGCGCCGATACCTGCACTGTTAACGTTAATATGGAGGCCGCCAAAGGTCTCAACTGTCTTCTGTACTGCTGCGCGCACGGCATCCTCGTCGGCGACGTCACCCGCGGCAAAGCTGGCATTCGCGCCGAGTTCAGCGGCAGCCTGTTCGGCAGTTTCTGCATTTAGATCGAATACCATTACCTTGGCGCCGGCCTTAATGAAGTTCTCTGCCGTGGCACGACCCAGTCCGGAAGCACCGCCGGTGATAAAAGCAACTTTGTCTTGTAGATCCATGATTTACCCTTATTTATCGAAATAATTTCGCTCGAAAGTATACATGCCAACCCGCTGGCCTGCATCAGGTATAATCTTTTCATCATTGGAAAGCTTGGAGAGGGAGTTGACGCTTAATATCCAACAGCAGGTACTGCTTACAAATCGCAATACGCTGCGACTGCCAACCCGGGCAGAGTACTTGGTGGATGTAGACAGTGAGGCACAAATTGTTGAGGCTCTTAGTTATGCCCGACAGCGTCGCTGGCCAGTGACGGTACTTGGTGGTGGCAGCAATAGCGTTCTTGCTCAGGATCTGGCAGGGCTGGTGATCTGCGTGGGTACTCGGGGCATTGATGTCACGGGCGAGCGGGTTGTCGCGGCGGCGGGAGAGCCCTGGGATAACCTGGTTCGGCAGACGATTAAGGCGGGGCTGTTCGGGCTTGAAAATTTGACCCTGATACCGGGTTTGGTGGGGGCTGCACCGATTCAAAACATTGGTGCTTATGGCGTTGAATTGGCGGCGATGGTCGAGACCGTGCATGCGATTGATATGGATACAGGACAGGCATTGGTCTTGAGTAATTTGGATTGCCAATTCGGTTACCGTGACAGTATCTTCAAACAGGCCCTTCGTCAGCGTGTCATTATTACGCAGGTCTGTTTGCAATTGAGGCGTGACTTTTTGCCCCAGTTGGACTACGCCGATTTGCAGCGCTGGCAGGTCTTGCAGGCGCCAGAAAATATCACGGCCGAACAGGTAAGCCGTGCAGTAGCCGAGATTCGTCAAAAGAAGCTGCCTGACCCCGCAATGGTCGGCAACGTGGGTAGTTTTTTTAAGAACCCTCAGATTGATGCAGACCTTTGGCACCAATTGCGGCAAGACTTCCCGGGTTTGCCGGCAAGAGAGCAGGCAGATGGCAGCTGGAAACTATCAGCCGCTTGGCTGATTGATGCTCTCGGTTTGAAAGGTTTGAAGGTGGGTGATGCTGCAGTGTCTGATCAGCATGCTCTGGTGTTGGTCAATATGGGCAAGGCGACTGGCCAAGATGTTCTGGGATTAGCCCGCCAAGTTCAACAGCAGGTAATGAACCGGTTCAATCTCCCATTGGAGATTGAACCGGTTATTGTTCCCTGAGGCTCGCTTTAACTTGCCGCCAGGCGAGTTACTTAGCGTTACTCGGCTTGGCTCGCGCCCTAGGATCATTGGCTGCGCGGCCACGATGACTGGGGTGGGCTTCCTCGATTGTTCTGGGCTCTGCCGGTAGTGCTGGCGCGGGGGGCGGTACGATGACAGAGGTTGTTACGGTGCCTTGGATCGGTGGCGCAGTACTTACCCTAGGGTCGTTTTCCGCGCGGCCTCTAACGGAGGGATGAGCCCCCGTAGCGGGCGCGTCGACAAGAGCGGGCGCGTCGACAATAGCGGGCGCTTCGACAATGGCGGACGCTTCGACAATAGCCGGCGCTTCGATAACCGCTTCTTCAATAGTCGTCGCTGCCTCGGTCTCAATCACCTGGGCTGCAGCGACTTCTGTCACCGGTTCAACTGCAGCAGATTCAACCGACTCGGTATCAGCTATTGCAGTCTCAACTGTCTCAGCTTCAACCGCGACGGTTTCAGGTTCAGCTTGAGCCGCCACAGCTCCAGTTACTTCAGCTTCAACTGTAGCTTCAGCCGCAACAGGCTCAACCACTGCCGCTTCAACCTCAGCCGCTGCCGGTTCAGCGGTAACTGGGCTAACTGCTTCCGCAGTTGTGACTTCGCTGTCTGTCGTCCCGGGCTCTTCGACTAGCGGGTTGGGAGCGATCTCAACCTGCGGCTGTGATGCCTGTGCATTCGCAGCTGCGCGCTTTTCCAATTCTGCCTGCAAGCGCGTTGGCTCGACAGCCGCCGTTTCGCTGTTTGCTGGCGTTATTGTCACGTTTTCTGCCGGCGTATTCGTTGCCTGTGCTTCGGCAGCCTTGTTGAGTGTTGCGCTTGTAGATTCAGTCACAGCATCACTGGCTACTCTGGGGCTGCGTTTACGCTGGCCCGAACGCTGTCGGCTACCTTGATTACGCTTGTCGCTGTCCGCGGGACCTTGATCGCCGGCCGCGGGTCGTTCGGGCCGTTTTCTGGTATTTTCAGCTCGTTTTTCGACGCTAGTTTCGTCGGCTTGAGCCGCTTCACGAGTTTTGTCGGCGTTTCTACGATTACGAGGTGGCCGACTGGGCTTGTCGGTCGCGGCATCCTCCTTAGGCGTGGATTTCGCTTGGTTGTCAGGGCGGGGTTCGCGGTTTTCCGTACGATTGCGACTATCAGGGCGTCGACGTGCTCCACGACCGCCACGATTTTGGTTTGATTTCTTTTCGGTTTTTGCTGGGACCGTTGGCGCTTCGGCGGCTTCTTCACTTGCAAACATCGCCAATAATCGAGTCAGCAGCCCGGGTTTCTTCGGCTTCGCTTCAGCGGCAACCTTAGTCTTTGGTGTCGGTCGAGCAGAAGTGTTAGCCGGATGGGGTATGGCCTGCACAGCTGCACGTTCAACTGGTATCGGTTTGATTGTTGCCGCCGGGGCTGCAGCTTCGAGCTCCGATGCTATCTCATAGCTGGCTTCGGAGCCGTCATCGTCTGTTGCTTTGATTCTTTCAACCCGATAGTGGGGTGTTTCCAAGTCGGCTGAAGGAACAATAACGATCCGAACTTCAGTTCGTGCTTCAATGCCTGTTAAGTCACCGCGCTTTTCGTTGAGCAAGTAAGAGGCTACTGAAATTGGCAGAAAGGCACGAATCTCTGAGCTCGTCTCTTTCATTGCTTCTTCTTCGACCAGGCGCATGATTGCTAAGGCGGAGGATTCAACGTCACGAATTGAGCCTAGCCCACTACAGCGAGGGCAGACGATACCGCTGGTCTCACCCAATGATGGACGCAAGCGCTGGCGGGACATTTCCAGTAGGCCAAAGCGAGATATACGCCCGACCTGAACTCTGGCTCGGTCAACTTCCAGAGCATCGCGCATTCGGTTTTCCACTGCGCGCTGATTTTTCGGAGAATTCATGTCAATGAAGTCAATGACGACCAAGCCGCCGATGTCACGCAGACGCATCTGTCGACAAATTTCATCAGCGGCTTCCAGGTTGGTATTTAAAGCGGTCTCTTCTATGTCCGCGCCCTTGGTTGCCCTGGATGAGTTGATATCGATCGACACGAGTGCTTCAGTTGGGTCAATGACTACTGAGCCACCGGATGGGAGGCGAACTTCCCGTTGAAATGCAGACTCGATCTGGCCTTCGATCTGGTAACGGCTGAATAATGAGACGTCACTATCGTAGTACTTAATCCGCGATGAGAATTGCGGCATTACCCGCTCAACCCATTCGGTAGCCTGGTCAAAGGCATCTTTGGTGTCAATCAGGATCTCGCCGATGTCGTCTCGCAAATAGTCGCGAATCGCCCGTATGATAATGTTGTTTTCCTGGTAGATCAGGAACGGTGCTTTGGCCGAATCAGCGGCTGTCGCGATCGTACCCGCCAAGGTAATGAGGTAGTCAAGATCCGATTGGAGCTCTTCTGCAGACCTGCCAACACCCGCAGTGCGGATGATCGCGCCCATATTCTTCGGAATCTCGAGCTGTGACATGGCGTCTTTAAGCTCTGTGCGTTCTTCGCCCTCGATACGTCTTGAGATGCCGCCCGCTCGCGGGTTGTTGGGCATCAGGACCAGGTAGCGACCGGCGAGGCTGTAGAACGTAGTGAGGGCTGCACCCTTATTGCCCCGTTCTTCTTTCTCGACCTGAACAATGATCTCGGTCCCTTCCTTGACAACATCCTTGATGTTGACGCGGCCGGCACCTTTGGCACCAGCGCCGGTGAAGTACTCGCGGGAAATTTCTTTTAGCGGCAAAAAGCCGTGCCGATTGGCACCGAAATCGATAAAGGCTGCTTCAAGACTCGGTTCTACCCGAGTAATTCGCGCCTTATAGATGTTGGCTTTTTTCTGCTCTCTGGAGCGGTTTTCGATGTCGAGGTCAAACAGTTGTTGGCCATCGACCATAGCGACTCGCAGTTCTTCACTGTGGGTCGCGTTAATTAGCATTCTTTTCATTACGATATCACTTATTCGAGGCGTTCCTGCGCCACAAACCCGCAAATCGTCAAATCTATCTTGGTAAGTACCGTTGTTTAAAAACTAAAGCAGGTCTCCATAAATGTTTATTGTACGTTCTTGTACTTCCGTTCATGTTAATATCCCCCGCTGATTTTAGGGGTGGCTGATTGATATTAACCACGAGTCATTACGTGTGTTGACGGGTAGTCGAAGTCCTCTATTTAGAAACAATAAAGCCAGTAACAATAAAGCATCAATAAACTGATTTGATGAATCTGGTTCGCGATGTGGTTTACGCGGTTAGTATGGTTTCAGCGATGGATTCCTTTTTCCGATCAACGAGTCGTTACAGCTTATGTCGAGAACTAGGCTCAGGCATAATGATGTAGAAGACCGCAATTCGGAACCGGACATCCGGTACTGAAAATGTATAAATTCAACTGTGAGATATTCTCAATTAAATTAACCCTGGGTTTGCCCTTGTGGATTACTTCTGGATCAGTTTGAGCGTTTCAATTCAACGGCCAAGCTGCCAGGATTATTCCTGACGTCTCTGCTAATTCGTTAGCGCTGATGAATGAAGATATCAGGTCCAAGGAATCACGCTACAATCAGGTCACACTAATGTAATCTAAAGTACTTGATCACAGTATCGTGATCACCTCACAAGTGGGCGGACGTCTGCATGATAAGGGAGTT
>Ga0129324_10001946_pt1 | contig 13005 bp, 15 predicted proteins | sample CPBDNA_7_FD_96879 | JGI IMG/M metagenome (GOLD analysis project Ga0129324, IMG submission 96879) | Freshwater to marine salinity gradient microbial communities from Chesapeake Bay, USA - CPBay_Spr_15_0.2_DNA | ecosystem: Environmental > Aquatic > Marine > Coastal | place: USA: Chesapeake Bay... | reverse complement strand
TGCAGCGGCTGAACTAAGTGGTGCAGTAGCTGGTGCAGTTCCTGCGTAAGTATTAAAACCACTGTTAGCATCTAGCATGTGTTGCATAGGATCAACACCCGAAGCATTAGCATTAGCCACTAAATCAACACTACCGGGATTAAGTGTATTACCTAATGACTGCCAAGCCTTAGGGTCAGTAGCGGTATTAACACCAGCATTAACACCTTTGGCAACAACCATATTTTGAGCCATACCTAATGGGCCTTGCGTAGGTGCTGCGCCCGGTGCCATCTCAGGGGCTCTCGGTGATTGAAGGGTGTTACCCATCGGGGCTACAGAAGGCTGGTTAGCCCATGCCCAAGGATCTTGACCCATGCTTATTTACCTCCAGAAGTTTGTGATTGTTTAGCAGGAGTACCATACACAGTAGATCCATAACGCTGTAATGCTTGCCATTCAGAGTCAGCCTCTTGTTGGGTAACAGCGCGTTGTTTCTCGCCTAGAGCAGCTAGAGAAGCAGCTTCGCCTGTAGCCATACCAGTACTAGCACCAACAGAACTACCAAGACCTGACTCAGCCTTCATTTTGTTTTCAAAGTTTTGTTGAGCAGCAGTTTGATCAATAGTGGCAAACTGAGCTGCAGTGGCTGCGTCTTGAGCGCCTTGCTGTACTGCTTGACGAGCTGAACCTAATGTCCCTGCACCACCATAAGTACTACCAAGGTTAGCAGTAGCCTTGCCAGCCTCAAGAATAGCTTTGTCTTTTAAGGCTGAGGTATCATACCCGCCAGTACCTGTAGCTGCAGTTAATCGGGCTTGTTGATCGGAGAGTGTGTCTAATCCACTAGCGGTAGTAGAGGTAATATCCCCTGCACCAGTAGTAAATGCTTGATTCTGTAGATCGCTGGTACCTGCAACTTGACCGAGAGCACCTGACTCGTATTTATTTCCAGCCTCTGCCATAACATTTTGAACAGCAGGCCGTGCCCATTCAGGAATACTCTCAGTAGTTTGGGTAGAACCGCCCCCACCAGAATAATGCTTTGTAGTTTTAACTTTAATGAATTTCATAATATCCTCTTTATAAATCCTTACGCATTACTACATAAGCTTGTTTGAATCCGGGCACATATTTAGGGAGGGTCTTAGCCCAACCAGCTCTACCCCATTGCTCAATAGCTTTACAGCCAGAGTCTTTTGCATATTGCTCTACCACAGGAAACATCTTTGATTGCTCTTCAAAGTCACTACCAGCAAATAGTATGATGTGTAATGTCTTGTGTTGTGCATAGTAGATTATTTCTGTTAATCCAGCACCAATGATTTGATCACCTTCTAGCACCACCCAACATTGAGCAACACCATTAAGAATCTTTTTCATGTAGTCTGTCATTGAAGATTCCTCTTGACCTTTATCTCTTGCACGAAGTAATATCGGGGAAATAGTAGGCCAATAGTGAAGGGCTTGTTCTTGGGTTGCCAGAATCATATTCATGCTGCTAATGAACTCACAAGGCCTGTAGAGCTAATAGAAGCAATAGCTACTGAGTTGTAGCTGAATATAAGGTCAGTACCTACTTGAGCAACTGTAAAGTTAGCTGTTTGTAGTAGGGTAGCACTCCCTGCAGCATTCCCTGTAATACTAATAGGCCATGAGCCAGAGGCACCCGTACCAGCAGGGGAAGGCACATTAGTACCAATAACCAAACCTAAACTTGTTCTAGCAGTAGAAGCTGATACCGCATTGGTTCCACCCTTAGCTAAAGGTACAGGTACGTTTAAAGCATTAGGGCTAACGCCACCAGCAGCATCAAGATTGTTAGCAAAGTTTGCAAGATTAATTGCCTGAGTCATTTGAATTCCTTAAATAAAATAATTGCTCCTGAAGCTGATTAATCTGTGATTGCATCTCTTGAAACATAGTAAGCATAGTAGGTTTCTTATCAATAACAATCGGTAAGTCATAACCAGCAACTGCCATAGCACCTACAGAACCCATAGAAGCAGGGCCAGCACTCTTGAAGGTACAGAACTGAGAAGGTTGACCGCTAATACTTTGCCCACCAACTAGTGTGTAGTTAGATACTAAATCATTTGATCCAGGGATTGTGTAGTCGGATGATGCCCTTAATAAAACACCATTTAACCATACTAAAGAATAGTTACGATAATAAGCTGTAGGGAATACCACATTAGAAGTACCCACAATAGTCTCTGTATAGTTCTCTCCAAAAATAAGAGCATTAGAATTTAAAATTGAAAATGTAATTATATCTAGCTGACCGCCAGTTGCTGGTGTATTTAATATATAGCCTTGGTTAGTCCCAATATAAGAATATTCACTGTCAACTAATAGTACTCCATTTAAAAATAATAACTCTGTACCATCAATATATGATACAGGAATAGTAGATTGGTTATAAGATAATGTTAAGCTATGACTAGTAAACGGCACCTTATCAGCAGATGTCCCAGCATCTATTAACCGAATATAATATAATGAAACTGTATCATTTACAAGGCAGGCAGTATTTAAAGTAACGCTTAAATTACTACGAGTATATTCACTTCCTGGAAATAAAAATACACCATTCTTAAATACTAAAATTTGGTCTGGTTGGTTATTAGTAAAAGTAAATACAGTCTGACCATCAGTAGCTGTTGTTAATGTAGAACTATAACGGATTTCATCAATAGCACCTGACTGAATAATACGACCAAACTGATCTACAGAAATTGATGACGTGTTAGTCGGATCAATTATGAAGCCACCAGTAGCGCTGCCTTGGCCAAAGGGTGCTAAACTTAGTGTTGTAACCCCATTAGCATTAACTACGGAGTTGTATAAGCGCCCATCAGTAGGTGAAGTTATTGACGCTACAACAAGACCACTACGAGTATAAATATCAATATACGGTTGAAATGCATTAACCTGTACTAGCGCATTATCCCATCCAGTAGTATCTGGGGCAACTAAATCGATTACGAATTCAGTAACACTTCCAGAAGACCGAGTCCATAAATTATGTTCAGTACCTAATGGGCTTAAAGCGTCGAACCATAAATAATTATTAGGGTTGTTATCATCTGTTAAAATAGATGAAGCTTGTAAGCCAAAGAATTGCTTACCTGTTGGGTCTGTAGTTAGGTTACTTCCTGCAGAACTATCACCATATCTAAGCAACAAATAACGATACGGTGCTTCAATAATTAGCGGTGTATCCGAAATAACGCTTAACGCATTTACTGCTGATAGCGTTGGGGTGTCAAGGTTAATAGTAGCTAAGTCATTATATAAAATAAATCCAGCAGGCTTACTAACGGATACTGTGATATCGATATTTCTACCACCAAAACAGCGATAGTAAACTTCTTTGTCTGTAGAGAATGCCGCAGGTGCCCATTCATACTTAGTATAATCAGAGGAAGCTACGCCGTCTTCCGTGGTTAAAGTACCGTAGAAAGTGGCATTAATTGGTGAAGAAGAAAAGCCAGTACCATTCACATCTGTAGCATATCTAATAGACATGTACTGAAGATATTCTTTAAATAACTGGTCAAGGTCAATAGACCTGTTAGGTACAAGCATCCAGTTGCTGTTATCATCAGGGATATCAGGTGATGCTAAAAACGTAACTTGCCTACCACCTTGGATAAGAATCCACAGTAACTTGTCATACCCAAAAGTACCTTCAACAAAGTACCAAGTATAGTCAGCAGGGTTTAACGATTCTACCGGGGTCTCAGTATTAAATACACCAAAGTACTGTTTGTTAATCGGGCTGTTAGACATGTTAGTGCCTACGGTATCATCCGCATATTTAACATTTAAATACCTATAAAGGTACCCAATTAAACCCCCACTTGGTGTAGATATAATACCAGTACCGGGATCAGTTACAACTGCATTGGCGTTAGTGGTATCATCTAGTGCAGTCTTAATATCGTATAAGAATGCATCTAATTCATTATTACCTGTAATGGGGGAATTCAACATTTATTATCTCCGATCTGCTGGCTTAGCATCTAATGCAAATGTGGCAAGACGCCAATAACCTGTTGATGTAATTCTATAATTTAAAACACGGCCATTAACCCTAGGATCTACTTTGTAGCCTTGTGATCGTTCATTATTAGGTAGAAATGTAAAGGTATCTTTTAAGTCAGGGTTATCTACTGATAAATCAATATCATTAACATAATTATTCTGCCCAACAACCCTGATAGTAATATTAGAATCAAAAGGCACAGTATCAAATATAGGATAGATAGCACTAAGTAAAGTACTACCTGTAACATCACCGGTATTTAATTTCTTGCGCTCTAAATATGAGGTATAGCTAGCTAATGTAGATCCCGTCCACATTAAATACCCGTTGTTTGTAACCAGTGTTTGGTTAGTATTGGTAGTCATATACACGGAGTACCTACCGGGTTGCCAAGCATTGCTTACAACGTTAGGTGCCATAAATGCAAATGAAGTATTAGCTAAAGTACGTTTAGTCCATGTGTTATTTTTGTATTGGTAAATTAAAGCTTCTGTACAGTTTGTTGCAGTACCTTTAGGATAGCATACCCAGATCTCTTTACGAGCAGTATCTTTAACAACATGCACCTTATTGATCTGTGCTTGATTAAGGTTACTAAAGAAATATTTCTTAATCCTGAAGTCAGCAATAGAAGTAATAGCGCCAGAGCCATTGTGTAGATAAATGTCATTACGATCAACTACAAAATGTTGTCCATCAAACTCTGTAACACAATCAGTACTTAAGATACCATAGGTTTTAGAGTAAGGTGTGACCTTAGTGACACCGCCAATAGTTAGGATACTGATGCTATCAGATGAATAAACAAACATGCTACCGCGCAACTCTGCCATGTCCAAGACAGGGCTTGTAGAGCTAAGTTCAAACTCATCGGCGGTATCCGTAGTTAATCCCGGTTGCCACACTTGAGGGATATTACCTGTAGCTGCTTGTGTAGATACGCGGATAGTTCCCGGTGCAAAAGTAGAAATACCGCTTTGAGTTAGTGTGAGGTTAGCAGCAACCAATGAATAGTTCAGTGATCTAATAACCTTAGCAGTAACTGTTAATCCTGAAATGTAATTCCAGTTTGGTAATGGTTGGAATGTGGATCCAGCGTTAATATCGTTGTATAAGCAATACAATGGTGTTGATTTACCATTGTTAATAATGACAGCAAAACCACCATTGAAGGTAGTACCTTGCCAATCACTATTGGAATACTGAGAGTTTACACTACTCAGCATTACAGATTCGTTACCTGCAGAGTCAACCCTTACAGCATTACCATCTCGTACAAAGATGTTGTATGCTTGATCAGGCCTCTGCCAATGTATTCCATAATTAGCGGCAATGGATAATGCCTTATAGGTGGTCTCACCTGTGATTGTTTCAATTGCCTCATTGTCGAAGCGTACATTTAACACATCGTTAAACGTATTCATTGGGATCAACATGGCAGGGATATCCGTGTTTAAACCGCCTCGCCCTAGTTCTTTGATCTGGTCTGCCATGTTACTCCTTTAATTTTTAAATACCTTCTCTGTAGAACATCTTAACAAGTTGTCCACAAATATCTGACCTTACAACGTCATCTAAACCAAACTCAATAATAGGAATCTCAATGTCATTACGATCACAGATATCCACAAAGCGCATAATAGCACTACCACTACCAACATCACTCTGACTAGCATCACCAGAAAGGATCATCTTACTATCTTCACCCATACGGGTAGTAATAGCTTTAAGCTCTTCCATAGTAAAGTTTTGAGCTTCCTCAACTAGCACCAATGATCGTTCAAAGCTACGGCCTCGAATTACTTCTAGTGGTACCATCTGAATGGCCTTCTTAGCAAATAAATATTCATACTTAGCAGCGCCCAACTGACGGGTAAGTACACTAGTTACCGGCATAAGCCAAGGGGCTAGCTTCTCTTCAACAGTTCCGGGGAACATACCCAGAGAAGTGCCTACGCCTACATTAGCCCGTGAAAGGATGATGGAGTCATACTTGCCTGTGAGAAATAGCTGAGCTACCTTAGATGCACTAATAAAGGTCTTACCAGTACCCGCAGGGCCAAGGGCTACTGTAATAGCATACTCACTGATAGCATCTAGCAGTAATTGCTGTGTTTTGTTTTTAGGTTGAATGTGAAAAGAACGATCTTGTGAGACTCGTTCTCGTTGTTGCTTTTGATTTCGTTTCAAAATAGTCCTTAGATTAATAAACACTCAGCTTGTCGGCGAAGGAGCAGTCCTTTAAGAACAACTCCACCACCCCTTGTCCAACGCATCAGCTCTATCTTAGCAGCTGACCAATCATTAGCATTAAGCTTCTTTCTTAAAGTAGAGGATCTAAGATTCCCACTACCTAGGTTATAAGTAAAATCAACAATAGCATTTAGGATACTAGGTTGATTGGCTAAGCTAGGGCATAGCTTAAAGACAGCAGGAAGATAAGTAAACTCTAGCTCATGCTGAAGTAACTCATCTGCTTGCTGCATTGTTATTTGAGGATCTTTAAGTGTTACCTTAATACCAGTAGAATAGTAAGTATTACCATAACCAATAGTAGGCACACCGGCAGGGCAAAGATAGGGGTAACTCCGAAAGCCTTCAAAGTGCTTACAAAGTTCTTTAGCAAGATCTAAGTTCATCCCTATTAGGTACCGACTGATTTATCAGGAGGCATCACGACTACACGTTCAAGCCGTGATTGCGTAAAAAGTCTACAAACAAGTAACCCATACTAGCTAAGAAAAACCATACAAGAGAACCTAAAGTTTTCTCAATGATAGCTTTTCGAAGCTCAATAGACTGTGCTTCTTTTTGGATAGCCATTTTAACCCAACGAGTTTCCTCGTCAGACAATGTAGTTGTAATTACCGGATGTAATGCTGCAGCTATTTCAAGGATTAATTCTTTTCTTTCTTCTGGTGACATGTTATTTACCCCGCTTAAATAGTGTACGGTCAGCTAAGTAGATGCCTAAAGCAGCACCACAAATACCCCAACCATTTTCATCTAGGATAAATCCCATTTGATAATAGTAAATTGAGATAAGAACAATTGACCATGTAGCAACTAGTGGGCGAATAATACCATTCCAAGCATCGATAAATTTAATACCAATAGATTGAGTAGTGCCTTTAACAGCCTCTAGCCATGCCGTAGTTTCAATAATCGAGCCAGTAGCACTTGCTTGTTCTCGAATAATTTGAATGCCAAGCCCTGCTTGTGCTTTCATTGATTCTAGATTACGAGTATGAGTAGCTGTTTCAAGGTCGCCCTGTAATTTCATCATTTCTAATTCGTGGGTGTTCTCTTGCTTCTTAGTTAAGAATGAAGAGATTTCACCCCAAAGCATTCGAAAAACTGAGCCACCAAGAAAAGCAATTAGTGATGTGATCATTATTGTTTCCCTTCCGCAAACACATTAACAAACACTGTGCCGTCTTCAAGCGCCTCAATCTCATGCCATTCACCAGCCGTAAGATTAACTGGCTGAGTGTCTTTAGTCATAATGAGGCTGCGTCCTTCTTTACGGACAATAAGGGATCCGGCATGACAGCATGTAGCGTGTGCGTAGGAATGACTGTGCTGTGGCAAGCCCTCGCCCGTGTTGGCGTGAAAGATGTTGAGCATTGCCCCGTCATAGCTGAACTGGTGTTTGGGGGATACGCCGGTTGTCATAGCGTTTGTAACCCGGTTATTACTGGTTGGCTTTGTTTGTAATTAGGAGAAGGTGGCGGCGCTACGTATACCCAATCCGCAATTTCGCCATATGCACCAATTAAAGCATTTTCCCAAATTGCGCGAATGTGCTTTTCAGGATCAATTCCGTTGATACCCGCTGGAAGTTCTTCTAAAAACTCTTTGTATTTTACAACGCAAGAAAAGTAGTTTTTTTCAGCATTCTCCCACTGAAGGTTTTTTACATATTCAATATTAAGCATGATATTCCTTATGCAACTCGAACGGCCAAAAATGCGAATGCGTAGGTTTGTGTCAAGCAACCATCAAACATACTAGCGGTAGCACTGCCCATAACTCGCCATGTTCCAGTTACAGCAACGGTGGTTGCATTGTTTGTCTGGGCAGTGGCAGCGCCGGGAACGGTTACGTTCCCGTTTCTAACAAAAGGGTAAGCAATTTCGCGCCATGATCCTGTAAAAGCAGTAATATACCCTGTGTTTGCGGAATTAACTGTTGCGCCGGATACATATCCGGATCTAGACCAATTAGCTAAAAATGCGATACTACCAACTGCTTGAAAAGTGGTGTTGACAATAGCTCCTGTTTGCCCGTTAAGGGAAGTAACCCCAGTAACTGCTGCTGTACTTTGGGTTGTGCTATCACTAAACGTGATACCTGTACCATTAAGACTTGATGCCATAATGCCCTCCTAAAATAATTTTAAAATATGATTTCATTTATAATCCTCTATATGTTTAGCGGTGAGCCATTTGTTCAAGCATTTCAATTCTAGCTTCAAGATCTACAACGCGTTTAGCTAGCTGGATAGCAGCTACTAAAGCAGCATTACCATAGGCAACTGATAATTTCCCATCTTCGCCCATCAATACAGAGTTGGGTAGTAATGGTTGTAACGATTGTGCAGATACACCTTCTTGGGTTAAATCAATATCTAATCGATCATAAATACCATGCTTAACATTAGCTAATTGCTCAATGAATTCACTCGGTAAATCACGCCAGTTAGCTTTAAGTGTTTCATCTGAATTAGCAGTTACACTACCAGCGCATGTTAAGTTAGTACCATCAAAAGTTAAGTTAGCTGATCCGGCAAAAGCACCTGCGGAATTATATTGAAGTTGTGTAGTAGCTCCTGCTGGTGTAGCGGATACTGCAATATTTCCTGAACCTAGTAGTGATACACTATTAATAGTTTTAATATTAGTGGCACTGACTAATGTAGCTTGTGCGCCTAAGTTTGTAAGAGCGCCTCCTGCAGTAGTAGATCCTGTACCGCCATTCGCAACAGCTACAGTACCAGTAACGTTAGCTGCCGTACCACTAATATTAGTTTGATCACCAGTATTAGTACCTGATGCAGTACCTGTACCTGTAGCATATGTTCCTGCAGGTTGTTTACTATTGAAGGTACTCCAATCGGCTGCTGTAAGATACCCAGGAACAGAAGCTGTTGCTGCTGCCATGCTAATTACAGGAGCTGTACCACCAGAAGATACTACTGGTGCTGTACCTGATACTCCCGTAACTGTACCCGTATTAGATGTATATCCAGCGGGATTAGTAGCATTATAAGGTGTAAACCCTAAACCAGTTGTTACTTGTGAAGAAGTAATTGTTCCTGAGTAAACACCCGTAATAGTTGCTGAAGTGCCTGTTGTATTTTGATTTAGTGTTGGAAATGTACAATTAACTAAATTACCTGAAGTAGGTGTCCCTAAAATAGGTGTTACTAATGTAGGGCTAGTTGCACGTACAAACGTTCCAGTGCCAGTGCCAGTATATTCGCTACTAGCCAAATGAAAATATTCCTCTAGTGCGCCACCTTGAAGGCTTGCTAAATCATTGTGATCAGAAACAGTTGTTCCCGCAAAGGTTGTTGCAAAGGCAGAATTAATTTGAGTTGCTGTTGTAGCTGCTTGTGCAACAATGATACGACCAACCAAAATAGCCATGCTACTAAGAATTGGTGGTGGTGTTGTAACACTTGCTGCTTGTGCCTGTGCAAGGTTGTAGTTACCTGTACCCAAAATGTAAGCCAGCTTAGGTAGGGAATCTCCATTGATATATCGGTACACCCAATTAACAGCATACTGAGTACCTGCACCATTAAGGGTTACTAACGCTGTGCCGTTATCATATTGATTGTTGTTATAAGTTGAAACAACAGAGTTTGTCCAGACACCCCCAACATGATACCAAAACTCACAATTACTGGCAGCAGAGGTTATTGCTGGTTCTGCATACTCCGAAGAAGCATACCACACAGAGCCTGCTGTAAGGGTAATTACACGGCCAGTACTCTCGCTGAGAGACAAACCAGAAGCCCGTTGGATACCATTAATAAGTAAAGAGCGTTTGTTAGCATTGCTGGCTGTAGCCAAGCCCCAATCTACTGCTTGGTAATGAACATTAGCGCCAGTACGATAAAGGGTTGCTGCCCCTACAACACTAGACCCGTTAATAAGTGAGAGGTCAGTGGTTGTGGAAAATACAGGAGAACCCCCGTTGTAAGAAACAATAAGAGCATTGAGCGCATTGTCTACAAGAACAAGCCCTGTTGCAGCAGGAACAATATAGGTTTTAAAGTCTCCTGAAAAACCTGATGTTGAATACAAAAGCACTTTAACAGAAGAACAAGAAAGCGTGGCTCCACTACCTGTAATTGTAATTGATGTGCGAGCTAATACACCAGAAGTATTTGTGTCAAAATCTACTTGATGAACATAAGCACTATTTTTAACAAACATACCTGTATCTTCTACCCAGATATCACCATCTACCGGAGCAGAAGGGGCTGTTCCCACACCAATGCTCAGAGGAACAAGACTAGCAGTTGAAGAAGCAAGGGATACTGCGCCAGTAGCATTTAAAGTAGTTACTTTAGCAGTACTACGAGTAGTATTACCAATGGCTGTATTATCAATTGACCCTCCGGTAATAGCGGTTGCACTGGCTGATTGCGTAGCTAACGTACCTAAACCAAGGTTAATTCTAGAGGTATCAGCACTTTGAACATCAGAAAGATTATTTGCTGAGAATAATACCCCTGAACTTGAAATGTAAGCTGCAGTCCACAAAGTCCCTGTGTATACTTTCATAACATCATCAACATTATTAAAATACAAAGCACCAGTAACTAAAGGGTTACCATCGTTGTCTACTGTAGGGTCAGCTGCCTTTTCACCAAGATACTTATCATCAAAATTATCAAAGGCAGCTAAAGCTTGATCACGCGCAGCAGCAGAGGCAGCTGCAGAAGAGGAAGCACTAATGGCTTGAGCAGTAGCAATACCAGCTTGAGTTGTAGCTGTATTAGCACCGGCAGTAGCAATACCAGCTTGAGTTGTAGCTGTGTTAGCTGAGCTAGTTGAAATAACTTCACTAGCAAGCGAGGCGGCTGCAGAATTAAAAGACGCAAGTGCCTGGGTTGTAGCTGTATTAGCACCCGTAGTGGCGATACCAGCTTGAGTTGTAGCTGTATTAGCACCCGTAGTAGCAATACCGGCTTGAGTTGTAGCTGTATTAGCACCCGTAGTAGCGATGCCAGCTTGAGTTGTGGCTGTGTTAGCTCCCGTAGTAGCGATACCAGCTTGAGTTGTGGCAGTAATCGCGCCTGTAGTTGCGATACCGGCTTGAGTTGTAGCTGTATTAGCACCCGTAGTAGCGATACCAGCTTGAGTTGTAGCAGTAGCAGCAGCAGCAACTGCCGTAGCTACTCCACTACCAACACTAGCAGCACTACTAGCAGCAAGATCTGCGCTATCAGCTGCATTAGCTTCACTAACACCTGCATTCGTTTCAGAGATGGCAGCTTTATCAGCGCTTAGCTTGGCAGCGGCGGCAGATTCAGCAGCAAGGTTTTGATATGAGATCGAATCCACTGTATCAAGATTATCATATATACCACCAGCAGAAATATTACCAGTTACACCCGGCTTTTGTACGTATCCCATATTACTCTCCTTAAATTAAATGAGTCCGTTTGTATTGAAGTTCATCTGTACATTACCACCAGAGGCTCTACGGAATTTTTCTTCTTTATTAACTGAATTGATATTGTCAATAAACTTAGCTTGATACCGTTGTTCCATCTTGTCGTCAAACAGATATGCACCTAAATTAAACAAACTACCCCAAATAAGCATACGCTCATTCTGATCTCGTAACCAATTAGATGTTTCCTTACCAATATACATTTTAGTAGTAACTGTAGGGTTATAAGCAGTAGCTTCTGTTAATGTGGCAAAGCACTTTTGAATTCCACCAGCTGTAGAGAAGTATAAATTAGTTCCACCACTTGTCACTAACTCTAAATAAGGCTGTAATGCATCACTTAAACCAATAGTGTAGTTTACAGGGGTTACATTATAAACAGCGTTTAAAGAAGGTAGCCGCTTGTAGTAGTGAATTTCAACAGTAGCACCTACTGCCAATTGTGGGTGGATAAAGATTTTATCTTCTTGCCACATCCAGTTATACGAAGAATATTTTTCAGAATATAAGTCAAAGAAAGTTCGCTTATCAACAACTTCATTAAATACCTTACTGACATTTGATGGGAATGTTGAATAGGTTGTACCGTCATTCTTCTGCGCTAAAGTCCGAATGTAGATAAACTGAGTTAAGTCTTCAGGGATAGCAAATGAAGTGTATGCATTGCCGAAAGGTAATCCAAGGCTATTTTCACCTTCATTATCTGCAGCAGTAATTGTGTATCGAACAGATTCCTCAAGGGCAGGGATACGTAGTAAGCGGTAGCATTCATCAGCGGAATAGCGTAGGCAATCCTGAATGACGCTATCTGGGATAGTATTTACCTCTGGCTTATTAGACCAGTCCCGTACCTTTGCGACAATAGCGTCATATTGGGGTGTTGCCATATTTATTCTCCTTATACTCGTTTAATATTACTTGTTTGTAGTAGCGGATAGTCAGAGATAATAATCTGCTTTAGCTTACGTAGATTGGCGGGATTATCCATAAAGTCTTGTGCATGAATATCTAGCTTGTGTTTTGTCAAAATATCAATAGCAACAATATCAGGAATGATCGCGAAGGATCTATACTGACGACCATTGTGCGCTACTGAATCTAACTCTCGCTGTTGTGCTGCATAATCTTTATATGCACCTACATCTTGTTCTAGCTTGAAGGCTTCAGTGTTTTCTTTAACAGTAAAGCTTCGAGCATTATCTTCTTGTGATCGGTATCCCATTTGTGTCTTCCTCTTTAGTTACTCATTGCAACGCTAAATGCGCCATCAATAGTTTTGCATC
>Ga0129324_10001945_pt1 | contig 13007 bp, 17 predicted proteins | sample CPBDNA_7_FD_96879 | JGI IMG/M metagenome (GOLD analysis project Ga0129324, IMG submission 96879) | Freshwater to marine salinity gradient microbial communities from Chesapeake Bay, USA - CPBay_Spr_15_0.2_DNA | ecosystem: Environmental > Aquatic > Marine > Coastal | place: USA: Chesapeake Bay... | reverse complement strand
AATAGATGTAATGAGAAAATTGAATAGGATTATCAATAAGAAGTTAGGCTCGTCGTCGTCGTCGTCGTCGTCGTCGTTCTCGTTGAATAACAAGAGGTCGTGTTTTTTATGGAAGAATAACATTATATGTCGTAAGAAAAGAAAAAAATGGCAAAAAAGAGGGTGGTTATAAAGATTCAGCACCATGTTCTAGATGTGCGGAGTTTATGAAATCACTCCAAATTAAAAATATTATTTGGAGTAATGATAAAGGAAGTTTATCAAAATGTAGAGTTGATGATTATGAGACTGATCATGAATCACAAGGTAATAAATTTATTAAAAGAGGTTATAAAAATAGAGAAATGTAAATTGATAAAAAAAACTTATAATATAAATTTTTTTATGTTGAAGGGATAGGTGGTTTAGGTAAACTAGGTATAAATGCACTATCAGGTGCATTTGCAAAATTTCCAGATCTTTGAATGTATCCTGGAAAATTATTAACACCATTAATTGTTCCTCCAGGTGTCCAGTCAGGTGGTAGTGCACCAGCAGCTTGAGCTTCTTGCCAGGTATTATAATTGATTTGACAACCAATAGATGCCTGAGAATCAGTTTTTTGTGAAGTACCAGAAACCTTAGTTTCATGTCGTTGACTAGTAATATGATTAAGAGCCATTGGGAAAGGTTGTTTATTAGGTGGTGTAGGAAGACAATTTTTCTTAGATACACCACCTGTACTAATATATTGACCTTGAGATTTTGCGGGTTGATTAAGATTCTTTGCATATGGTTTTCTAATAAATTTTCTAGTTCCAATATAATATGAGCATGCTACACCTCCATTACACGGTCCATTCATACCTTTAAGCTGTTGTGCATCTACAAGGTTAGTGCCACAATTACTAGCACCTTCTTCTAGAGCGTTTTCAAGAAGAGTTTTACCACTACCAAGAGTACCACAATTACCATTATTTTGTAAATTAGTAAACCATAAACTGCCAAATTTTTTGGTTAAGTTAGTAGTATAGACCGATGATATTCTATTATTAAAATTATCATCTTCTTGTACCCAATAATTAGGGTATTGTCCTTTGATCCATTTATATTGAGTAGAAATTTGTCCTTTGGTATTTAAAGATGATTTTTTAATAATGGCATTATTATTAGTAATAGAACTTCCAGAATTTAGAGGATTATTATAATATTGTCCCAGTGTTCCTCCCCATCCAATTGGTTGTGTTCCTCTAAAAGGAGTCATTGTTGTATTACCTATTAGTCTAAATTGACCAATACCTCCATGATTTCTATAACCACCATTTAATGAAAAACCATCTGCTCCTCTACCAGAAATAGGTGCAAATCTAGGATTATGACGGGATTTTCTTTTTAATGTATTAATAGACATATAGATTATCATTAGAAATTAAAAAATAATAAAATTTCTATATTTTTCATCTTTAGTTAAAGAAAATTTTAAAGTATAGTATATTTTAGAAAACTTTATTTGGTCTAATATTTCTTCATTTTTAAGAGTAGAGAATTGTGTATGTGTATATTTAATAGAATAGAGAACAATAAGAGCTAAAGTATAAATGAAATCATCTTTTTTAGAGATAAATGGAATAGAAGAATTTGATATAAAAAGAGGACTCAGAAATATATTATCTTTGTCATAAATTTCGTGAATATGAATATTATTTTGATGATCAACATCATAAAGTTTATCTAAATTCGCTATAAAAAACTTATCGTCAATAACTAATATATCTTTAATATCTAGATAGGATACAGAAATATTATTGGAATAAAAAATATTCATTTGATTATATATTGATTTTAAACATTTTTCAGCAATATCAATAGAAAATGTATGGTTAGATAAATATTCATCAAGCGTGTTAACTGTTAATGCGTAAAATGAATCAGTAAAAGGTAATTGTAATGAATTTATAAATATATTAAAAAATTTATCATTTTTACATTTAGATTTGTCAAAAATATAATTGTTGTTTTGCTTTGATAAAAAATTAAAAGCATTATTCATTTTATAATTTAAATTTATAATTTTAAATTATAAAATTTATTTATAATTTATTATATTACATTTCCAAAACCATGGAAATTGATATACAATTTTAATGGTTTTACCAGATAATATCTTTTCTTTTATTTCATCAGTCTTTTCATCAGAATTCCAAGATTCAAAATGAATAAATATTTTTTTATAATTAGATACACTTGAATTTACAATATCTATTTTTCTTACTGTACCAAAATGTAATTTATTTTGAAAAATTTCTTGAATATATGTTTTGGGTATATTCATTGCTCTGGGAATACATAATGATGGGTTGTTATTTAAAGTACCTTCTTTTAGTGACATTATTAATAATATCAATAAATATTATTAATAATCTAATCAATTTTAAATTTAATTAAGATTAAAGTTAAATTGCTGTTTCCTGTAATATATATATATACTTGAATTAATCCTATTATTTATACTATAATTATCAATTTATAAAATGAATAGCTGTTAGGAAACAAATAAGGAAATAGTAAGAAATACTTATAACCTAATAGATAAATAAGTATAATATTTAAATAGTTTTAAAAGCTTAAATTAAATATTATTAAATAAACATAAATATATAGCATATATAATATATATATCAAATAAGAAGGTTACATACATCTAATGGGAAGATTTGACGGATTAAAAGAAAACACATTTTCATCAAAAAAAACAGGCCGTGTTCATACGCGAGATAGACCACCTAAAGTAAAAAAAACTGTAAAAGAAGAATTTAATAAAAAGAAAGTTGTTAATGTTAAAGAAGAAGAACCAGTTATTAAAGAAGAATCTGAATGGATTAAAAGAATAAAAAAGAATGAAGAGAAAAAAAAAGATAAAATAGATGTAAATGATTCAATATATTGGAATGGTCCAAATTGGAAGGGGCCAATATTTTTAAAACAAGAAAAAATGAAAAATAAATGGAATAATGATAATATAAAATTATTAAATGAGGGAAAAGTATCTACAGTAATTTTACCTTGTAATAAGATCAAGTATAGTAGAGATGATGAAAATTGGTATAATAGCTATAATGAGACATTTACTAATAAACAACTAAATGCAATTAGAGAATATGAAGTTCAAAGAAGTTATGATCAATTAAGCGATAGATTAGTAGCTTTACATAATCAAAGAAGAAATGAGTCATATTTAAATTATGAAATGAGTGGTGAAATAGATTCTTTTATGTGGGCAGAAATAGAACATGAGAAATATGAAAAATATTATGATAAATTAGAAAAAGAATGGGAGGAAATTAAAGAAAAAGAAGAACAAGAAGAATTAGATTCAGATTTAGAATATGATTAGTTTAAATGAGTTGTAATAAATATATTTAATATGTAATGAATGAAGAAGAATTATTTGACGATACTTGGATAAACAATTTTGAAAGTGAAGATGATAAATATAAAATTTTTTATGCTGGTGAAATAAATAATATAAAAGTAAATTGTTTGTATATAAATAAAAATAAAGAATTAGAAAAAATTACAGAGAAATATATAAATCTAAAAACAAATAATAAATTAGAAAAAGGTGAATTAATAAAATTGATAAAAGATAATGAAAAAATAGATAAATATAAATATAAATTAATATCAATATTGATATATAATTTTAATTTAGAAAATACAGAATTAAAAAACTTTTTAAAAGACAATAAAGATTACGATTTATTAAAAAAAATAAATAATATAGATGATTATATGTTTGATGAAAGTATAAAATATTTTGAAAAACTTAATAATATATTTATAATTTTTAATGCTGAGGAAAAATCAAAATTACCTCTAACAAAGAGAATAAAATTTAAAATTAATAATGGACATACCAGACGAAAAAGAGTTATATAATAAACTTAAAGATATAAAATTGGTATATTTTAATGTCTTCACTAGTATCCGCGTTAGATGCAGCATGTATTTCTACTAATATTCAATATGGTGAAAATTGTCATATTGAATATAGTTGGTCAGATGTACAACAAGAACAAATATGTCAGTTATATTTTCAATTAGTAAGAAGTAAAGACGATAGACAAATAAAAAAATTAAAAGGTTTATATAGAAAAATTTACGAAGAAGGAGATAGAGAAAAGAAAATTTTGATGTTAAAAATATTAGCCAATACTCGTGACATATATGAAGGTAAAGGAGAATATGCATTGAGTCTTGAATTACTTGATGTATTAATGGATTTGGATGAAAGAGTTGGACTTGAGATGTTAAAAAAATTTGTTGGTTTTAAGAGTGAAGATAAGCCTTTTGGAAGCTGGAAAGATTTGAAATATTTTATGAATATTAGAAAAGATAGATCAATAAAATGCGTAGATTTGTATGTGGATCAAATGAAGATGGAAGATAAATACTGGATGGGTGATAGTTTAGTTTGGAAATGGAGTCCTCGTGAAAAAAGTAGAAAGTTTGGTTGGATTTTTGAAGAAATAGCTAAATGTTATTTTGCTGAATTTGGAAAATATGATTGGAATAGTAAGGGTATTAACAAAGCCAAAACACAACTGAGGAAGAAAATTTCTGCAAAAAATCGTTTATTAGATACAACTCAGATAAAACAATGTGAGAAAAAATGGAGAGATATTGACTTTAATAGAGTAACTTCGGTAACAATGAATAAACAGAAAGGAGCTTTTATGAATAAAAATAATGTAGATAGTGAAGATAGAGTTGAGTGTAAAAATAATCTGGAAAAATATATGGAAGATGTAAAGAGTGGGAAAAAAGAGATGAAGGGAAAAAATGTTGGGATGATTGATTTTGTAAAACAAGCGTTTAGGTGTCGGGATGAGGAGGATAAAGATATTCTCAATGAACAATGGAAAAGTAATAGTAAATACACTAGTCAGTTGGGAGAAATGATTCCGTTAGTTGATACTTCAGGTTCAATGGAGTGTGATGAAATGAAACCATTATTAAGTGCTATTGGGTTAGGTTTAAGAGTGGCAGAAAAGAGTAAGTTAGGAAAAAGAGTAATGACTTTTAATGCAAAACCAGAATGGATAAAATTACATGATAAAGAAGACTTTGTAGAAGATGTGCGAAAAATAAAAAATATTCCTTGGGGTATGAATACAAATTTCCATAAAGCTATGGATTTGATTTTAGATACTATTGTTGGATTGAAACTGCCATCTGAAGAGGTAGACAATTTAATCCTTGCTGTGTTTTCAGATATGCAATTTGATAGTGCGGAGAGTAATATGAGTTCAGAAAAAAGATTTGGAAGTAATACAGTTAGAGAAATTTTAGATAAGAAATATCATGATGCTGGAATAAAGATATGTGGGAAGCCTTATAAAGTCCCAAAGATCGTTTTCTGGAATCTAAGATCAACGACAGGATTTCCAGTATTATCCTATCATGATGGGTATGCTATGATGTCAGGATACAGTGCTACAGCCTTGAATGAATTTTCAGAAAATGGGTTGAATGGTCTACAAAGTTTTACTCCTTGGAATGTGTTAATGAAAACATTAGATAAAGAAAGATATAATAAATTGAGTGAACTAATTGAATAATAAATATAAAAAATGTTTAAATAATGTTTGTTATATTTAATAATGAATATACTTAGTGATTTATCAGGAGAATTTTTTAATTTATTGGGAAGTGACGCTTCTTTAAATAATATTGAATCGTTGAATACTTTTGGAAATGTAATTTTTTCAAGAATGGTTCAACAAAGTTTAATACCGTCCTTTATTAATAGTAATTCAATAAGCAATTTAATGAATGAAACATTAAATGAAGTTCCGAAATATAAAAATGTATTATCAGAAAAAGGGAAAACTGCATTAAAAAGAAAAAAATATAGAAAGAATTGTTGTCAAAATGATACATGTGCGATAACACAAGATAAATTTAAAACAAATGAACTAGTAATAGTATTACCATGTAAACATGGATTTAAAGAAGAAGTATTAGAATGGTTAGAAAAAGAAAATGCCGAATGTCCGATGTGTAGATATAAGTTAGAAAGTAAAGAAATAAAAAATGAAGAATATAAAGAGGAAGAGAATATTACAGATTCCAGAAATAATTTATTAAATTCTTTAAATACCATAAATTATATATCTAATCCAAATACTTTATTTAATTCTAATATGAATATAAATATTCATCCATTCGGAACAAATCAAATTTTTAATACAATTCCACATTCGTATATTAATAATATTTATAGTAGTGAAGAGGAGATGTTAAATGAAGCAATATTAAATAGTTTATGTGATGTATCTAATAATTAAATATCATCAAGATCAAATGCTTCCCCCGCGAATTGTACTGTATCTTCAGTGGCGACATCTTCAGCTTTACTAATCATATCTTGTAATCTGGAAGAATCATCTTCATTACTAAATGTAAAATCCATATCATCATCTACAGGTTCTTTATCATGATCACTTTTAAGTTTAGATAATAAAGGATCACCTAATTTTTTTAATTTATTTTTTTCTGTATCACTATAGACCTCAAGTAAATCACATTTAGGATCTTCAGAAGATTCATACTCTCTAATACCAACAAGAACCCATGCTCCTTGTGTAACTGTATTATCTCTTTTACCTCTTCCACGAAATTTATTAGGAATAATAACTAGTCTTAGTTTACCATCGGGATCCCGTATCTGAAATCTACCATGTCCAAATAATTTTTCTACAACCCCATAAATTTCACAAGGTTCTTTTGGATTTGCTAAACGCACATCTTTTTGCGTAGTAGGACCAAGGAATTTGCGTCCCATCTTTTTGCTTTTATTTCCACCAAAGTTCTTAACCATTTTATCTAATTATATTAAAAAAATATTAATATAATTAAACTTCAATTTTTTTAATAATTAAATCTAAAATCTTCTGGAAAATTGTAAATAGGATCTATTTCAAATAATTCCTTATGCCATTTTTCCCAATTGTTATTCTCTATATCAACCATTCTTTTATTAATAGTTTCACTAGATTGTTCATCAGGTTCAAATCCCCATTGTTGATAAAATTCTTCTAATTCATCATCATCATTAAATTCAATTTTTTGTTTTTCATCATTAATAGTTATATTAAATTTATCAAATCTCTCTTTCCATATAGGTGAATTATATGCATAATATTCCCAATGATACCAAAATAAGTGATTAATATTATCAATACTTTCTCTTGATAAATAAAATGCGGAAATAGATTTTGGTATAGAATATAGTCTTTTATAAGATAAAGTTTTATAAATTTGTAAATTATTATATTTTGAAAGTGGAATAGGTGCATCATGAATCTCAAAAATATTTTTAAGCTCTATATCTGATATTGAGATATACATTTTTTTATTTACTATAACAGTCTTATCTGTAAATTCTAATAAACAGATAATTGCCCATATTTTATGATTAATATTATCATAAGAAGAATTGTAATATTTTTTTAATGAGATGAATAATTCATCTGAAACTTTAAAATATTTCTGAATATACACCAATAAATCATCATCAATTTTATTAGGTAAAGAGGAAACTGCAAAATGATATAATTTTTTGTTTAAAAATCTAAATAATGCATAATAATTAGATGGATAATCGTCGGTCAACCACTTTGGTTTTTTACCACGAAATATAAAATCAACCGTTTTAATTTGAGAATTATATTGTCTCGTTAAGAAGATTTTAGAATTTGGTACTAGTTTAAACAAATTTTTCACTACTGTTAAAATATCATTAAAAGTATCTTTATTATGTTTTTTTTCTATAAAAGAAGTAAAAGAAGGAGAATTAATAAAGTAAAAGTCAAAATATATAAACCATATTAATTGCCACGCTTCATTTTTAAAGCCTGACAAATATATTTCCGACATCCAATAATAACATTCTTCTACATGATGTTTTTTCAAGAGACTATTAATAAATGCCAAACAACATTCATCATATATATATAAATAGCGCGTTAATACGACTTTAGACATGTTTAATTGATATTATTAGAATATACTTAGTAAAATCAATTTTTAATATAATTATTATATATAATATGGCAAACGAATGGAGAGAACATGTTAAAAAAACAATGAATCAGATGAAAGCAACTGCACCAAAGGGACAAACTGTTATGTTAAGAGATGTTTTAAAAGCAGCAAAAAAAACATATAAAAAATCTACAGGTGACCCTGCAGCAAAAACTCATAAAAAATCCCATAAAAAATCCCATAAAAAGGGTAAAAAGGGTAAAAAGGGTAAAACTGTTCGCCGCAAAAAATCTAATAAAAAAGGAAAACGTTAAATATTAAATAAACAATCATTTATTTTATTTATTATTAATATATCTCTCTCTTGTGGTATATGTGATATAAATTTATCAAAGATACTATCTAATTTAGTTTTATTCAACAAGTCATTATAATTTTTAATAAAAAAAAACATTATTGATATATTACTCCAAGTATAATTATATTTGAATAAATAATTAATAACTTCATTTCTATGATATCCATTTATTTTTATAAAAATGGGTAATATTTTATCTATTGTAATAAATTTCCTATCTGATATAAAGAGAGCTATAATATTATTAATTGCATCTTTATCAATTCTCTCTACATTATTATGAATAATATAAGAAATAATAAAAATATCAATAGGAACATATGTATTGGATAGCATCTTTTTTGGAAAATAAGATTTTATATTAGAACTATTTATTTGATTTAAATTTATTGATTGAGAGAAATTATTTAAAACAGGATAATCAGAATTCTTTATAAATGAATTATTTGTAGCAATAAAACAAAAATTTAAATGCTGTAAATTTTCAATAGAGAGAAATACATGATAAATATTTTTTGGGAGATGAATATCAAATTCAAATGTATAATTATCATTATTATATAATTTTATTAATTTATATGCACATTTTTTTTGATTTGTAATAATATTTTGATCTAGATCCATAAGTTTAAAAGAAATAATTGGATTAAAATACAAATAAAAAAACGGAATTTTTTTAATTATTTTTGATATAGCAATAGAATTATTTAATTTAAAGGATTCTTTTAACAAAATTGTCATTTATTTATAATAAAATATATTTAAAATGAACTATTTTTCCGAAATTTCTGATTTATTATCATTATTTTGATTATTAAACAAGAAATGTCTATTTTTGAAAGTTTTTTTGAGTTTATTTTCAATATCTTTTTTATTTAAACCCATTGTTGCCAATCTTTCACTTTCTACTTGTATTAATTCTTCATTATTTTTTTTATAAATGTCAAAATTAGTAGATGGTTTAAAATTTTCTTGAGAAACTGCATATAAAAGGTATGTATCCATTGATTCAATTATCTCCGATTCTATAGATATATATACTCTTCGTTGTTTTGGTTCTTTCTTAGGTGTCTTATTTCTAAAATAGTATCTTCCACTTTTATACATCTTATCTATTATATTTCCATCGTATCCTAACTGTCTTAATCTATTAGATTCATTTTCTACAAAATCATTATTAGATATCCAATTATTCCAATTATCTTTATAGGTTTTTCTTTCATCATGTTGATGTAATTTAGAAAATGACAACAATTGACTGTTGAATTCATCAGAGAATTTAAATCTAAAAATTTGATTTTCAGTGGCCATAATAGTAATTGAATTAATTAATTATAATGCTATTAACTTCAATTTTTTATAGTTTTATATTAAATATGCAAATATATGTACTCAGTAGTATTCCATATTATAATTCAATTAAACAAGAATATACGAATATTCTAATATTAAATAAACAACCAGACGGACCTTTATTAAATATAACAAAACAAGTGCAACAAAATAAATTATCACCATTTGAAAGTAACACCAATTTATGTCCCAAACCAAGATGTGTATTTGCATTAACAAATGGAGTATGTTGTAATGATCTTCTATGTGTTGATGAGTTACCAACATTATTTGAGTTTTTATTAAATAATGGTTATATTATAGATGATACTATAACTAAATTAATGCATAAAAGTAATGTAAAATTAAATGGAAATTTAATATGTTATATTAAATATTAAAAATTGATTTTATTAATTATATATAAATGAAATCAACTAAAATAATCATGGACAATAATAAGGATCCTATTATTACCGAATACTTAAACACCTTAAATGAAATAGAAATCAAAACATTAAAAATAGCTCAAGACCATTTAGGATCATCATTTAACATCAAAAAAAGTATTGGTTTTATCAATTGGAAAAATAAATCAGAAAAATAATTATTTACGATTATATCTTTTATTTGTCTTTCTATTTCTCTTATGAAAATGTTTAATTGTAAACTTTTTCTTACCTAGTGTATTTGTAAATATTTTCACCGACTTTCTTAATCTATTTCCTCCCTTTATAATTTTATTTCGTGTTTTATTATTGGGGATATATTCTTTATAACCACCTGCAGTTTGTTTAATTTGACTATCAGAATTACCATAACTATCCGGAGTGTTCATTTTATTGACATCTTCTTTTGCAGTTTCCATTTCTCTCTTTGCTTTACTTATATTGTCTTCCTTTAATGGTTCTTGTTTTACATCCGAATTAGTAGCCTCTTTTAATGTTTCTTGAGCAGAATCTACTGCATTTTGAATACGGTCTATATTTTTTTTAACAGTACTCTCTGTATTTTTAACCATTTTAGCACTTGATACAGCATAATTACCTCCTTTATCAGAAAATGTTTTAAAAACCTCCATAAAAGAATTAAACCCTTTTCCTATTGCTAATAATAAATCTAATACTCCTCCTACATACGGAATCTCTGCTAAAAAAGCTTGGGTTACTGATAACCCAGTTGCCGTTGCTCCTCTCACTGATTTAACTGCAACTTGATCAATCAATTCTATAGCTTCATCTGTAACTTTATCTAATTCTGGCTTAATTTCTTCCATTATTTCTATTATTGCAACACCAATAGCCTCTGCTATTTCTTTTATAGCTTCCTTAGTAGCCGGATTTTTAGATAATTCTTTTAATACACCAGCCAATAATAATAATTTTTTATTTAATTCTGGACTTAATTCAGATAATGGTGTATCTAATATCTTTTTCTCTCCTGATGCATCTAATGCTAAATCTATCATTTTATTAATGAATTGTTCTGTCCATTTAATACCAGTCTTAGCTGATATAACACCCATATCTTTCACCTTAGAAACACCTTTCCAGTATTCACTTCCAATACTTCCATCTCCCAGTGATTTACTAGTCATATTTGTTGTTAATTCTTTTATTTTATTTTGAGCATCTTCTATTGCTTTATTTAAATTATCTGATTCAACTTTTAGCTTATTTATCTCATCGTTTGATTCTTGGCTTCCGGAACCACCAACTTGAATTTTACTCGTGTTGTCAACATCATTTTTTATTTGTTTTGCTACTTTTCCAAAACCATCCAATATATCTCCTGCTAGTGATATAATTGAAGATCCTACATATCTTATAGAAAGACTAGGATCACGATTTAATGGAACATAATAATCTTGTGTTGATTCTTGCTTATTTAAAAGTTCTATGTCTTTATTAATAGATTCAAGTTTTTTTTGTTTATCTATTATTGAATCTTTAATAACATTTTTTATTTTTTCATCTGGATTAGGAACATCTAAAAAACTACTCATATATATATATATTCTATTGTTAATATTTATTTTTTTTGCATATTTAATTTCTTGAATGTATTATAATCTATTTTTTGACCTTGTTTTTTTGTTGAAATTTTTTTCTTAAATCCAGAATAATCCATAATTTTCCCTTTATATGTATATCTATTTGCATTTTCTCTTATTAAAGATTTTTTGGTCATTGTCTTGGCTCCTCCGGTTCCTTTTCTATTATAATTTTTAAAATTTGCAAAAGTTCCCTCATTTTTAGTTATTATAGTTGATTTTACATCAATCTTTTCTTTTATTGCTTCTTCTAATTCTTTTTTTATATCTATAACAATACATTTACAATTAAATGATATAGCATATTTTCTGGCCACAGCTTCTAAATATAAATAAGGTATATGCTTACTATCTGCATAATATTCAAATGATTCTGTATCATTATCATAATACATTATTATTATCCCTCTTGGAGAATTTTCTAAAACAATATTATTTTTTAAAGAAATTAATTCATCTTTTGATAGTTTTATATTATCTAATGTTTCATATTTTTCATAATATTTATTTTCATAACTATCATTTATCTTATTTTCGGGTTCTTTTATCAATTTATTATCTTCTTTTTTATAAAAAAAATTATAAATATAATATGATGAAATTGATACTGTTAATGATCCTATTATTAGTGCACCAGTAAGACGGTTCTTTAATAAATTCATATATCTTACTAGTTAATTTATTTTTAAGTCTTTGTTTTGAATTTCATTTTTTCTAATTTGGAATAAATCCTGAACTTCTTCTTGTAAATTTGCTACTTTTATTCGTTGATAATCTTTATTTTTATTCTCTGGATGTAAACAAACTAAATATAAATCATCCACTATTTTCCCATATTTTTCTTCTAATATTGTTTTATAAGTATTTAATTGCAAACTATAATGCCAAAAATTTGTATCAGGTAAATGCTCTATACATTCTTTATTACCCCATTTATTAAAACCCGTTGTTTTTGTTATTTCTTTACACCGTTTCCAATCATATATTAGTAAATGACCATCTGGTTTCTCAAACACCATATCTATTGATCCTGAAATTTTTACATCCTCGTGAAATACAGTCCATTCTGTTCTATACGGTTTCAAGTCTCCATAGTCTCTCAAGAAATTTTTAAAATATTCATATTCTATTGAATCATTTTTATTTGGACACTCGTTATAATAACATTCTATATCGTAATGCATCTTTGTTCCTGCAGCTGCGGCTTCATCGCGATTCTTATCCCACATTGCTTTT
>Ga0129324_10001941_pt1 | contig 13026 bp, 10 predicted proteins | sample CPBDNA_7_FD_96879 | JGI IMG/M metagenome (GOLD analysis project Ga0129324, IMG submission 96879) | Freshwater to marine salinity gradient microbial communities from Chesapeake Bay, USA - CPBay_Spr_15_0.2_DNA | ecosystem: Environmental > Aquatic > Marine > Coastal | place: USA: Chesapeake Bay... | reverse complement strand
TTGGCCCGGGCTTTACTTACCGGACCGTTACTGGGCGCCTAGCATTTTCATGCGGACACGCTCATGCGAAGGCCTTCATTGAGAAGCGCTCATCATTTTGTTCACGGTCAACCTCTTATGTCTGGATGGGACTGATCTTGGTCATAAACCACCGTGTGAGAGACGATTGCCGTCGAACTAAGCGCTTTGAGGCGACCTACTTCGAATTCACCAACTTGCGCAAACTCAACCATGGTTCACTAACAGTGGACCAATCTACCGTGCCGGGAATCCGCAGTGCCCCGCGGACCCGCCGTTGCCCTTTTTCAAGGCATGGAAGTGCCAAATGTAGGTAAGCGCCACGTCCCGGCAGAGACTTGCGCGAATCAACAGTGACGGCGCTCAGCTCCTTTTGCCAAACGACCCTGATCAACTCATTTTTCTTCCCCGTCTGGCGGCAACCAATACAAGTGCGCTGGGGCTCTTCGCTCAAGTCCGTACCTGCTCACGCCTCTGGGGCCAAGGCAGGTTTCATTGTTGTTTCCTGTGATGCAGCGGAGTCACTCCGAATGTCGATACGCCATCCCGTCAATCGGGCGGCCAACCGAGCGTTCTGGCCTTCACGGCCAATTGCGAGCGAAAGTTGATATTCGGGCACAAGGACTCGAGCACTTTTGAGCTCAGGGTCCACGATGCTCACCGAAGTCACCCGTGCCGGCGAGAGGGCTTGAGCAATCATTTCTGCTGGATCGTCGCTGTGATCAACAATGTCAATTTTTTCCCCACCTAATTCGCTCATGATCTGCCGCACTCGCTGGCCTTGTGGGCCGATGCAAGATCCTTTCGGATTGACCTCGGGCTTGTGTGATCGAACAGCAATCTTGGAACGGTGGCCCGCCTCTCGAGCAATTGCTGTGATCTCAACGGTTCCGTCGGCAATCTCCGGAACCTCCAAAGCAAATAATTTACGTACCAGATCTGGGTGGCTGCGCGAAACCGTGACAACAGGGCCCTTAAATCCCTTTCGGACACCGGTAACCAGACACTTGATTCGAGCGCCATGCGGATAACTCTCACCCGTTGCCTGTTCTTCCGGAGGAAGATTTGCCTCGATCTTGCCAATATCGACCCGCACCATGCGCGGGTTTGTGTTTTGTTGAATTACTCCCGATACCAAATCCCCCTCCCGGCCCGTGAACTCAACGAGTGTTGCCTCACCTTCAGCTTCACGCAATCGACCCAAAAGAACTTGTCGTGCGGTGCTTGCGGCAACTCGTCCGAAACCATCGGGGGTGTCATCAAATTCAGGACTGAAACTGGCAATTCCCCCAGCGGCAATTTCCTCTGGAGTCGTAAGAGCTTCTTGAGCCCACACCGTCACATGACCGCTTTTTCGGTCAAGCTCAACGCGAGCCTTTTCGCATGACCCATCTGTGCGGTGATAAGCAACGAGCAACGCCGCCTCAATCGAATCCACCAGAAGTTCCAGGGACATATTCCGTTCCCTTACAAGCGCTTTCAATGCACTGATGTCAATGTCCATGTCTACTCCTCACGGTTGAATTCGATTTGGATAACTGCCTTGTCTACTTCTTGGATTCTGAATGAAACAGCATTCTGTTTTGTGTCAGTGCCGATAACCTGATCCCCTTCGACCTCCTGAACCCGCATCAATAGGTCATCGCCATCCCCTAGAAAAGAAATGTTGACGAGCCGACTAATTGCCCGATGCCAGTGACGACTCTCAGTCAAAGGACGATCAGTGCCCGGCGAAGAGACTTCCAAAACAAAGGGGTGATCTTCAACGCCTTCAATGGCATCGAGTTCCTCTGAGATTGCACGACTAAGCCGCGCAACTTCGTCGAGATCAATACCACCGTCTTTGTCAACTGTGACTGTCACAACTTCACGCCGACCCGCTTGTTTTATTGAGAAATCTTCAAGGTCGACCCCCATATCGGAACACACAGATTCCGCGATATCGCGCGCGCGCTCAAGTGGTACTCCCATAGTTCTCACCGCGATTTCCAATTGTGGTTGGCCAGTTGTGTTATGGAGTCTACATCTAGGTGTCTACATCGGGGCTAGAGCCAAAGTTCCCACGCCAAACGGAAGATGAGCAAGGCTGTAATCCCCAAAAATACAAAGCGCACAAATGGGCTACCCCGTCGAATTGCAGTTCGAGCCCCAAAGTAGGCACCCGCCATATTGCTGACCGCCATGACGAGACCCAAAGTCCATAAAATCGAGCCCGTAAATCCAAACACCAGAAGTGCCGCAGCATTAGTTCCAAGATTAACTATTTTCGCCGTCGATGAGGCTGCAAGAAACGAGTACCCTAATAAGCTCACGAGCGCAATGAGTAGAAACGATCCCGTTCCAGGACCAAAAATTCCATCGTAGAAACCGATGGCAGATCCAACGCCAATCGCGGCAACATAGTGTCGTCGAGTTCCACCCCATCGCATGGTGCTCACAGCACCCATCAAAGGATTAACAAGCGTCCACACCCAGACAAGCACAAGCGCAATAAGTATTCCAAAACCAAAGTATTCAGTCGGAACCACGTGTGCCGTCGCCGCTCCCAGGGCAGAAAAAACGAATGCAACACTTGCCATCGGCAGTGCTGTTTTCCAGTCTGGATTTAGGTGTTTAACGTATGTTCTCGCTGCGGTAGCGGTCCCAAAAAAACTTGAGAATTTGTTAGTGGCTAAAGCGTTTACTTCGCTGCCTGCTGGGAGAGCTATGAACAGTGCCGGTAATTGAAGGAGGCCACCACCGCCACTTACTGCATCAACCCAACCGGCCGCTCCTGCAGCAATAGCCAGAAGAAGGAACGTCCATAAAGTTAGGTCGTGCATATTCGGTGCACTGCTGAAATTGCATCTTGGACTGCAATGTCAATTCGCTCACCGCTTGCGCGATCCTTCACCTCAATGACACCGCTTTCCAAACCTTTACCTACAACAACGATTGTGGGTACACCAATTAATTCGGAGTCATTGAACTTCACCCCAGGGGAAACACCCACTCGGTCGTCAAAAATGACACGGAGCCCCATGGAATCCCAGACCACCGCAAGTTCTTCGGCTTTGGCGCTAACCTCTTCTGACTTGCCTGCTGCAATCAGGTAGATGTCTGCCGGAGCCACTTCACGCGGCCAGACGAGACCCTTTTCGTCATGGTGCGTTTCGGCGATAACGGCGACAGCACGGGACACACCAATGCCATAAGAGCCCATGGTGACTGTGACCAGATCACCATTTTCATCAAGGACCTTCAAGCCGAGGGCTTCAGCGTATTTACGACCCAATTGAAAAATATGCCCGATCTCAATACCGCGAGCTAGAGTCACACTTCCACCACATGCAGGACACGGATCCCCATCGAATACCTCCGCTACATCAATAACCCCGTCGGAATCAAAGTCACGCCCAAAAACAAGGTCGTAAACATGTTTGCCTTTTTCATTTGCACCTGTAATCCAACGGGTTCCACGAACCACTCTTGGATCAGTCAGAAATTCAATGCCACTCTCGGAATTTTTACCAAGAACACCTGGACCGATATATCCCTTAACGAGTGAAGGGTGCTTCTCAAAATCTGCTTCCTCAAAAGGGCGGGCGACTCGCGGATACAGGGCAGCCTCAAGCCTGCGGACCTCAATCTCTCGATTTCCCGGCAAGCCAATTGCCAACGGCGTTTCACTTTCATCAGCATTTGTAACAACCATCAAGATATTTTTCAACGTGTCGGCATCGCTCCACTCACGATCTGATCGAATCAAATCGTTTCGCGCATTGGATAGGCTGACGAGTGAATCAATTGTGGGCGTGTCGGGAGTTTGTTCTGCATGTGACATTGGTAGATCGCTTTGGAGATCCAGGTCCAGTTCAAATGCCGAGCTCGATAAATGAAATGCTTCAACGTTTGCTGCGAAGCCACAATCACATCTCACATAGGTGTCTTCACCGAACGCATTGTTTGCTAGGAACTCTTCACTTCGCGATCCTCCCATTGCCCCGGCCATTGCGGAAACAATCACGTAATCGAGCTTGAGCCGATCAAAAGTAGAGATGTAAGCATCGCGATGTTTTTTGTACGAAACATCTAGACCTGCGTCATCGACATCGAATGAATAAGAATCTTTCATCACAAACTCTCGGCCACGTAAAATTCCCGCACGGGGCCTCGCTTCATCGCGATACTTTGTCTGAATCTGATAAATCGAAAGGGGTAAGTCACGATACGAAGAAAATTCACCTTTGACCATTTGCGTGAAGACTTCCTCATGTGTTGGACCTAAAAGATAGTCATTGCCCTTACGGTCGTTCAGTCGGAAAAGATTGTCACCGTATTCGGTCCACCGTCCGGTTATTTCGTAGGGCTCCCGAGGAAGCAGTGCTGGGAAATGCACTTCTTGAAACCCTGCCTGATTCATTTCCTGTCGGACTATTTCTTCAACGTTGCGAAAAACCTGATAACCGAGTGGCAGCCATGAAAAAATTCCCGGCGCAATCCTTCGAACATAACCTGCTCGAACAAGGAGTTTGTGACTGGGGACTTCGGCGTCGGCCGGATCCTCGCGCAATGTCCGCACAAAAAGAGTTGACATACGTTGAATCACATTTACCTCAATTTCACTTATTCAGCTGTTTAGGATCCACAACTTGATATGGCCCTGGACGGTAGAAGAATAGTAGCCAAACGTGCAGTTATGTAGGTGAGGCTAAAACAACACGGTTGCAAATGTTGCCACTTGCTTGAAACCCAGTTGCTCGTACGTTTTCCGAGCCGGGATATTAAAATCATTGACATAGAGGGTCACGGTCTTCGCGCATGACGCCCGGATCTCGACGATTGCTGCGGCTAGCGCTGGCCCTGCCAAACCTTGCCCCCTCACGCTAGGGTTGACCCACACACCCTGCAGTTGTGCAATGTGATCTGTGGTGAAACCTACCTCTGTCTTGAAAAGAACCCGTCCACCTTCAACCACAGCGAATGCCATGCCCGAATCAATCACTTCTGCAATTCTTCTCCTATATTGATGTTCTCCACCATTTGCAACCGGAGATACGCCTACTTCTTCAGTGAACATGTCAACACATGCAGGAAATAGCAGATCTAACTCACTTGCCACAACCCTTCGTACTCGGACGTCCATGACGCACAATGGATCATTATCAATTTGCATAAACGGTTGATTCTCACGAACAGCCCGAGCCTTACCCCAAAAAGTTTCGATGCCCTGCCACAAATCACGAACCTGATTTGCTTCACCGAGAATCGATGAGCTTCTCCGTCCGGCCCTAATGAGCTCAGATGCAAAGGCAATTCGTGCTGACGCATCTGTATTCACCGGGACAATATTTGCGCCCACAAATAGCATGCTGTGAATATGTTCCCCGCTGAAAAAACCCCACAAGGCACCGCCAAGGCGCCAATGGTCGACCAGCGCAGCTTCTATCCGACTGATGACAAATCCATTAACTGATGGGTCCAAGCGTGCTAGGGCTAGGGCTTGTGGCAATTCACGTTGGGTGATGTTGCGGACAACCCCGGGAAGAAACCCCGAAGGCCTTTCACGCTCGACGATGGTCATGAAAATTCACTACACCGCTACAACTGTGGGTTCACCTTTGGTTTCCATTGCTTCAGCAAGTTTCATAGCTTCCTCGATCAAAGTTTCCACGATCTGTGATTCAGGGACAGTCTTAATCACTTCCCCTTTAACAAAAATCTGTCCCTTACCATTGCCCGAAGCAACGCCAAGGTCCGCTTCTCGTGCTTCACCCGGGCCATTGACGACACATCCCATTACTGCAACTCGAAGCGGGACGTCAAGTCCTTCAAGACCAGCAGCCACCTGCTCAGCAAGTGTGTAGACATCAACCTGGGCGCGACCGCACGAAGGACATGAAACAATTTCCAGTCCACGTTGCCGCAGATTCAAGGACTCCAAAATTCCGATGCCAACCTTGATTTCTTCCACTGGTGGCGCAGATAACGACACTCGAATTGTGTCACCAATTCCACGGGAAAGCAGCCCACCGAAGGCAACAGCCGACTTGATGGTTCCTTGGAAAGTTGGCCCCGCCTCGGTAACACCTAAATGCAATGGATAGTCACACTGCTCTGAAAGCTGCATGTACGCCTTCATCATGATCACCGGATCGTGATGCTTGACCGAAATCTTGATGTCACCAAAGCCATACTCTTCAAACAGCGACGCTTCCCATAGCGCTGACTCCACGAGGGCCTCAGGCGTTGCCTTACCGTATTTCTCTAGGAGTCGCGGATCAAGTGAACCAGCGTTCACACCAATGCGAATCGGAGTCTTCGAATCCAGTGCGGCTTTGGCTATTTCACCCACCTTGTCATCAAATTTTTTAATATTTCCAGGATTGACACGTACACCAGCGCAGCCTGCATCAATTGCTGCAAAAACATACTTGGGTTGAAAATGGATATCAGCGATAACCGGAATTCCCGATTTTTTCGCTATTTGCGCTAAAGCATCCGCGTCATCTTGGCTGGGCACTGCGACTCTGACAGCTTCACAGCCGGCAGCTGTCAGCTCAGCAATCTGTTGAAGCGTGCTATCAACGTCGGCTGTCAACGTCGTGCACATTGACTGGACACTGACGGGTGCGCCACCTCCCACAGCGAGTGGCTTCAAATGGTGTTTGAGTATCAACTGCCGGGTCTTACGCCTTGGTTCAACAATCATTGGTGGGGGCGAAGGGAGTCCTAGATCAATGCTCACTCCCCCATTATCGGCCCTAGGGACTAACCCAGCGAGATGGGCTTGACCAAATCTGCCCAAATCACGATGACCCCCATGGCCAAAAGCACACCGGCGACCACGTAGGCGACGGGAAGCAGCCGGGCCGTGTCAACCGGTCCCGGGTCGGGCTTTCCCGTAAATCGAGCCCACTTGCGCTTGGTTCCTTCATATAACGCTCCGGCCACATGCCCACCATCTAGTGGCAAAACAGGGATCAAATTAAACAGGAAGAGGAAAAGATTTAATGATGCTGCCAACCCAAGAAATGTGGCAACTTTGGACGTGATCGGGGAGTCCATGCTCGCAATCTCTCCACCAAGTCGACTCGCGCCAACCACGGAGACAGGACCGTCCAAGGCCCTTTCTTGGCCACCAATTAGAGTCTCGCTCACCAACTCGTAGAGCCGAATGGGTAATGAAATTAAGGCCTCGACCGATCGAACCGTGATGTCCCACATGAAACCTGGCACAGTTGATATTGATTGCCGAACATATTCAAATGTCGGACGCAATCCTAAAAAACCCACGGTTTGGCTATCACCGGTTTCAGCACCGTTTTGATCATAAATGGGGCGCGTGACTTCAGCGACCGCAAGGGGAAGTGAAAGTTGGCCTTCACCTCGGTTGACAACGAGGGTGGTCTCAACATTTGGGTTAACCATGATCCAGTCGGTCACACTTTCCCACGTGGTCGCGCTTTGATTGCCAATCGAAACAATTTCGTCACCGGCCTGTAACCCTGCCTGGGCAGCTGGGGTTGCCACGGTTCCCTCCGGGCAAATACCGGATGGCAGAGAGTCACCCGTGGGTTGCAGCATCGTTGGCGTGCAAGGCACAACCGCGGCCACTGTCAGAGAGGGCTGCGGCAAACCAATTCCCACCAATACGATCGTGAATAAAAAGAATGCTAGAAATAGGTTCATGATCGGACCACCGAGCATGATGATTACTCTCTTATGAACAGGTAACTTGTAAAACAAACGATTTTCGTCACCCGGAAGCATCTCGTCAAAAGAGGCTTCCCTAGCTTGGGCGACCAAAGTTGCGAACCGGCCAGTCGACATGGAGCGGGGTCGACCATCGGGATCATTCTTCGCTGGTGGGAGCATACCTACCATTCGAATGTATCCACCTAAGGGAATTGCCTTGATTCCATAACGCGTTTCGCCACGCACCGTTGACCAGATCGTTGGACCGAATCCCACCATGTAGTCAGGAACACGAAGCCCAAATTTCTTGGCGGGGACAAGGTGACCCACTTCATGTAGTGCAATAGAAAGCCCAATGAGCAATGCAAAGAGCACAATTCCAATTACTTCAAGCATGCTCACTCCCTTCCCTTCTCAATAATGCAATCCCAAACTTAGCGAGGCCGCTTCACGACACCGGTTCAATGAACTAATCAGCCACCACGGCGTTGCTCCCGCGCCCACGTATCAGCAGCTAGGACGTCTTCCAGTGTAAGCACGTTCCCTGACACATAGGAAGCTCCCGGCCCTCCTTGGCTTGACCCAGCCAAATGCAATTCCAAGATCCGCTCGATATGGGCCACAATTGAGGTAAAGGAAATCTCACCTGCCAAGAATGCAGCAACGGCGCTCTCATTGGCCGCATTGAAGACGGCCGGTGCCGACCCACCAGCTTCCCCCGCCACCCTGGCAAGCCCAACTGCGGGGAACACGTCTTCGTCTAATGGCATGAATTCCCACGTTGCCGCACTGCTCCAATCACACGCAGGGGCGATATTTGCCACCCGGAATATCTCTTGACCAGCCGACAAACCCCAAGCGATCGGGATTCTCATATCCGGTGGACTCGCTTGAGCGATCGTCGAACCGTCCACAAACTCCACCATTGAATGGACCACCGACTGCGGGTGAACCGTAACTTCAATGTCATTAAAAGCAATATCAAATAATAGGTGAGCTTCGATAACTTCTAAACCCTTATTCACCAAAGTTGCGGAGTTGATCGTGACTAGTGGGCCCATCTTCCAAGTGGGGTGTTTAAGCGCATCGGCAATACTTACTTGCTCCAACTCTGATGCGCTTTTGCCGCGAAATGGACCACCGCTGGCCGTGATAATCAGTTTTCGAACTTCGGACATTTTGCCTGAAAGTAAACATTGAGCAATTGCTGAATGCTCAGAGTCAACTGGGATTATTTGGCTAGGAAGCGCAATATTCTTGACCAGATCCCCTCCAATAATGAGGGATTCTTTGTTCGCAAGGGCTAATTTATTTCCTGCTCTTAGAGTCGCCAATGTGGCTTCAAGCCCTGCTGCGCCCGCGATTGCATTAAGCACAATGTCCGCTTCCATCCGAGCCAATTGCTCGGGGGCATCGGGCCCGATTACCAGTTCGGGGAGCCTGTGCTCCCCTTGGGAAAATCCACGATCTTGAGCCCCTGCGAGTAGATGCATCTGTACATCTTGGGCACAGGTTCCCAAGGTCACACCAATGACTTCCACGTCAAAATCAAGGGCGGCCTGAGCTAATGCTTGAGCATTAGCACCTGTTGCGCACAGTCCGACAACTGTGAAACGATCTGGATTGCGCGCAATGATGTCCAGGGCTTGAACTCCAATTGAGCCTGTGCTACCCAGGATCACGACGCGAATGGGACGAATTGGCCGAATTGGCCAAATTGGCTCTGTACGGGGCTTACTCACTGCAACAGTTTAGAAGGTCATCAATCTCACGGACGTGGATTCACCCCTATGCTGGGAGTTTAGTGTTGAAAGCAACCACCGATCAGAGGAAATTCAATGACAATCGCCGCCGAACGAGTAATCAATGGAGTTGTTCAAGAGCGTAATTTGGTCACTGAATTACCTGGTCCTCGCTCGCTGGCACTTTTGGCCCGTAAAGAGAACTCGGTCTCCTCAGGTGTCGGTATTGGTCTCCCCGTTTTTATTACCAAGGCCGGCGGCGGAATCCTCGTGGACGCGGACGGCAACTCACTAATTGATATGGGCTCAGGTATCGCGGTTACCACCGTTGGTAACGCGAATCCCGAAGTTGCGAGTCGAGTTTCAGCGCAGGTCGCTAACTTCACGCACACCTGCTTCATGGTCACTCCTTATGAAGGCTATGTGGAAGTGTGTGAGGTACTTAACCGACTCACCCCTGGTGACCATGAAAAGCGCAGTGCACTGTTCAACTCAGGAGCCGAGGCTGTAGAAAATGCGGTAAAAATCGCACGGGCCTTCACCGGAAGACAAGCTGTTGTTGTTGTTGAACACGGTTACCACGGACGAACAAATCTCACCATGGGCATGACCGCGAAGAACATGCCATATAAGCATTCATTTGGCCCATTCGCCCCAGAAATTTACCGAGTTCCTGTCTCCTACCCATTCCACGATGGTCCTCACGGTGGCGCCGAAGTGGCTGCCTGGGCCATCTCTCGCATGGAGAAAGAGATTGGTGCAACGAATATTGCAGCAATTGTGATTGAACCAATTTTGGGTGAAGGTGGATTTATTGTCCCCGCCCCCGGATACTTCAAAGCCGTTGCAGATTACGCACAGGAAAATGGAATTGTTTTTGTGGCCGATGAGATCCAGTCCGGCTTCGCTCGCACAGGTGATTGGTTTGCGAGTGAATTCGAGGGTGTCGTCCCCGACTTGATCACCACAGCGAAGGGGATTGCTGGTGGAATGCCACTAGCCGCTGTGACTGGCCGTGCCGAAATCATGGACTGCGTTCACGCAGGTGGACTGGGTGGCACCTACGGCGGTAATCCTGTTGCCTGCGCGGCTGCTCTTGGGTCCATGGCGTGGATGCAAGAGAACGATGCCCGTCAAATCGCCAAAGACATTGAAGCGATCATGTTGCCGCGATTAACGGCGATGCAAGTCAATCACCCGACTATCGGTGATATCCGTGGTCGGGGCGCAATGATTGCTATTGAGCTAGTCAAGCCGGGCACCATGGAACCCGATGCAGCTAGAACGGCCGCCCTGAACAAGTACTGCCACCAGCACGGAGTAGTGACACTGACCGCAGGAACCTACGGCAATGTATTTAGATTCCTACCTCCACTGACGATTCCGATCCCGCTTTTAGAAGAAGCCCTTGGCATTCTCGAAGCAGCATTTGAAGCAACTGCCTAACCGGATAATTAGATTTACTCTCCCGGAATCCGGCCGGCTAACAGTGGCTGCGCAGGATCCCACGTCGTTCCATCTCGCTGATCCTTACGACGCCGAGCAATGGCACTGAGCGCCTCCAACACGACGCGATTACCTAAAAGTGCCGTGATGTCCGCGTGGTCAAATGGTGGAGAAACCTCAACAATATCCATGCCGACGACTGGAAGTTCATAACAAATCCTACGAACCGCGTCGAGTAATTCCCGCGCACTGAGACCACCGGGTTCAGGTGTACCTGTCCCTGGAGCATGCCCCGGGTCGCACACATCGATGTCAACACTGAGGAAAATCCCATCACAGTCATCCATCGCAATTTCAAAGGCCTCTGTCAAACACTCATTGAGTCCGCGGGTCACGATCTCCGTCATCTCATAGGAGCGCATTCCTTGCTCTGCCATCCAGTCCAGAGTTTCCGGTTCGGGCCAATAACCCCGTAGGCCAATTTGTAGGAAGCGATCTCCGCGCACAGCGCCTGATTCGATCAATCTACGCATTGGCTGACCATGTCCAATTAGTGAACCAAAGGTGATGTCACCGGTGTCTGCGTGGGCATCAAAATGAATAACCGCGATTCTTCCCCAACCGTGGGCGCGAGCCACACCCGTCGCATCGGGCCATGTAATCGTGTGATCACCACCAAGCACAATTGGGATTGCTCCGGTCCTAGCAATTTTCTCAATCTCGACTTCGAGGTCAGCACATGAGCGAGCCGCGTCACCGCTGTACAACTCGACATCACCTGCATCAACAACTTTCACATCCTTCAAACCATCGACCCGCATTGCAAGTGACGGCCGACTGCCGTCGTGCTCGAGGTAGCACGCCGCTCGTAACGCTTGTGGGCCAAAGCGCGCACCCGCCCGGAATGACGTTCCGCCGTCAAACGGTGCACCGACTATGACGACATCGGCGTCGGTATAACTGGCAAGCTCACCAAGATCACACTCGGGCACTCCCAAAAAGGTGTAATTGGGTCCAAATTGGCTGCCATATCTCGTCATGTTCTCAACCTACTCTCAGGAATCGAAGCCAAGGCCAAGCGAGTCAAGTAGACGCAACCACAGGTTACGCTTTCCATTTTCTCGATCCGCCTTCTGCAACGATTTGGTGGTCCACGCAATTACCCAGCTACGAAATGGTTCTGGTGGAAAGGGTAACGGCTTTGTCCTGACCATTCGTAATTTTGTTCGTGGTGTTTCCCGCCCCTGCAGGAGGTCGAGTGACGTAAGCGCCGCAAAGCGTGATGCTCCCACGCCAAGACCGGTAAAACCAGCAACGTAAACAGTTTTGCCCCCGTGTGCTTTACCCCAGAAGGCACTAAACCGAGAACAAGTATCAATCGCGCCGCCCCAACCATGTGTGAAGTTGACCTCCGCGAGCTGCGGAAATGTCTGCACAAAGTGGTCAGCTAGTCGAGCGAAGGAGTCTGGATCTGTGTCAAACTCCGGCTTAACGCCTGCTTTGCCATGGTAGTGCGCGTCATAGCCACCAAAAAGGATCCGGCCATCCTCGGTAATTCGGTAGTAGTGAAATTGATTGCCACTATCACCTACGCCCTCTCGATTGAGCCAGCCAATTGACTTCCGTTGCTCAGAAGTCAGCGGTTCAGTGACCAAGACGTAGTCGTACACGGGCACTATCAGGTGTTTGAGTCTTTTCAGTAGCGGCGGATATGCATTCGTTGCCAAAACAACTAGACGCCCCGAAACCCAATGAGCGCCAACTTTAGCCCTGACCAAGGTTCCAGAGTCCTGTAACTCAATCACCTTCGAGTGTTCAAAAATCTTTACACCCATCCGTTCAAGTTCTCGGGCCAATCCCCAGGCCAACCGGGCCGGATCCACAACGGCCACCTGTGGGTCAAAAAGTGCCCCCTGGTAGATCGGCGAATCAATCCGTGCTCGAATCTCTTCTGCGGTGAAGTATTGAGCGCTCACACCCAGTTTGTTCATTTCACTATGTACCTGTTGCAACTCGTCCGCCTGGTATTCCTGCGTCGCTACATCTATTTCACCCGAGACAAGCCAGTCACACTTAATGTCCAACTGGCTGATTCGGTCACCCATTTCCTCAAGATTCTGTGATCCCATTCGCAGGAGTTCGG
>Ga0129324_10001936_pt1 | contig 13036 bp, 9 predicted proteins | sample CPBDNA_7_FD_96879 | JGI IMG/M metagenome (GOLD analysis project Ga0129324, IMG submission 96879) | Freshwater to marine salinity gradient microbial communities from Chesapeake Bay, USA - CPBay_Spr_15_0.2_DNA | ecosystem: Environmental > Aquatic > Marine > Coastal | place: USA: Chesapeake Bay... | reverse complement strand
CTGAGAAAAAATCTCCCGCTATTCATGAAATTTCTCTTTCTATTCCAAAAGGATCGACTGTTGCTTTTGTGGGCCCTTCGGGTGCGGGTAAAACGACTTTGATAGATACCCTTTTGGGAGTATTAACACCAGATTCGGGAGAAATTCTAATTTCTGGCTTACCCCCTTTGCAGGCTGTTGCTAAATGGCCAGGAGCTATTGCCTATGTGCCGCAAGATGTTGTTATTTCAAATGGGACTGTACGCGAAAATATTGGGATCGGATATCCTATCGACGTCGTTACTGACGATTTAGCCAAAAGTTCTATAAAAGTTGCAAATCTTACGACCTTTGTGAGTGAACTTCCTCAAGGATTAGAAACTCAGGTAGGTGAACGAGGAACAAAAATTAGTGGTGGTCAGCGTCAACGACTTGGGATTGCCAGGGCAATGTTTACAAAACCGCAACTTTTAGTGCTAGATGAAGCGACTAGTTCTCTCGATGGTGAAACTGAAGCTAGTATCACAGATGCAATTCAAGAACTTCGTGGGACTACAACAGTGATCATGATTGCACACAGGCTTTCAACAATCAGAGATGCAGATATTGTTGTATACATGGCCGAGGGCAAAATGATTGCTAAAGGTACATTTGAGCAAGTGCGGACTCAAGTTCCAGATTTTGAACGGCAAGCGAAACTCATGAGCTTATAATTTTAAGAAAAAATCAACTCAATTTCATCTCCAAGTGGATTGCATGGGTAGTTTAGGCTACTTATCACTTTGTCGGAAATCTTTTTTCCCAATAGATCCTTGCGAATGTATGTTACTTCAAGTACATCGGATACTACTACTCCAGAGATTAACTCAACTCTCCCCCAGTTATTAGGATGCACGTTTACTGGGGCATGAGAAACGGCTAAATTTTCTAATGTCTTAATCATAGTCTCAAAAAATAATTCGTCACGAATTTCTAGCAGACCATGAAACTCAACCACTATTTGCCGGCAACGAGTGAGCAGATTAGGATCAACTGAAGAAAGTATCTTCCATTCGTCGCCTTCGATATTCACCTTAAGGATTAGTTGACCGTTAATCGGGAATTTAGCAAAACAATCCTGAAGAGTGACAAATTCATTATACTTTTTTGTCCCGAGACCATTCTTAAAGAATTGTATGTTCGTATTTGCTCCGAGAGCAGTAGGCAATTCTTGAATTGTATGATCATAAAGATGCACAGTGTCGACGAAATTTGAGATTCCGATATCGAAACTGATGTTTGTCCCCGCACCTATAGACAGACAATGCATATCCTTACTAAGTGATGAGCTGAGGACGTACCCACCGTCGAAATTGTCACCAACCCGGAAAAGTTGCAATGACTCATACTGAGATACACGTAAGAAATGCCTAACCGAGTCGATACTGGATCTTATTCCGTCACCAAATGAAACATTTATTGCAAAAGGATAGAGCCTTCTAATTATCGGATGAACTCGTGTATAAAAAATCATCTTTTTTAGAAGTTTACGTTTCCAATTGTCTTTTATGCTCATAATTATAGACTCAACACACTTGATTTAAATCAAAGACACAGTTAATTTCCGTAATGGACAGCCGATACTATAGATTAAGGTCATGATTTTAACCAAAGTCGCTTATGACCGCGAGATATTCTTGTTTCAAGAATATGGTGGAGTGTCTAAATCTTTTTCACGAGTCATCACAGAGTTCTATAAATCTCAAAATTTAGGGATTGAACCACTATTCACCTTTGAGAGATCAAAAAATTTTTACTTAAACGATCAATTTCCCAAACTTTTTACAACTCCAAGATTTTTTCTTCAACCAAAAGGCGGACTGAGCACGCTACTTACACTTGGCCCAACTAGGAGCCTTTTATCGCGGTGGTCAGGCGGAAAGTCAACCACGAAAAGTACAGACATCTTTCATGCTACTTACTATCGGCCAACAAACTATGAAATTCCTAGAGGCAGTAAGATTGCAGTAACAGTCCACGATTTTATTCCTGAAAAACTCGGTTGGACCGGACTTCGAAATCCCCACATTGGAAAGAAGAATTTGTGCAAACGTGCAGATTTGATTTTTTGCGTTTCCAATGTAACGGCTATTGAGCTTATGGAGCGATATGGGGTGCCTGAGTCAAAAATTAAGGTAATCCATCACGGATTTGATTTGAAAAAACCCTCAAACCTAGAACCTGAGCTACGAGAGGGTGGGCCACCCATTATCCTCTATATAGGACACCGCGGTGGTTACAAAAATTTTCAGATTTTGGTGGATGCATTACGCAATTCCACTTCAAAGGGAGTCGACCTGCGGCTAGTGACGGTTGGTCCAGACTTGGTAAAGAGTGAAGTTGACCAAAATTCAGAATTGATAAGTAATGGGAGATGGATTCATTTAGGAAGTGTGTCAGATGATGAGCTTTCCCAACTTTACCAGAAAGCAACTCTTCACTGTGTTACGTCACTCATGGAAGGTTTTGGAATGACGATCCTCGAGTCGATGTCACTTGGAACCCCAGTGATTCTAAGCGATATACCAATATTCCGAGAGGTTGCAGGCTCCGCTGGAATATATTTTGATCCATCAGACTCAGATGACTTACTCAGCAAAATGATTGATACCCTTCAACCAACCAAGCTTACCAAGGCACGTCAGAGCGTACTTGGGCATGCTTCGGGCCGCGATTGGGCGCACGTAGCAAGTAAGTATGCTGAAGCTTACCGAAATTTAAAGTGATGAACCAGGAGATTTAATGAATTTTACGAGAAGGACTTAATACTTTCTAAGAGAATTTGGATTTGACCTTTTAAAGTTTGCGGATGCAACTGCAAATGCGACATATTTTTTTAAGGCATGATTTATTTTTAGCTGGCAAAAGATAAATTAATGGGAGTAACTCCGGACATGCATGGCAATCAGTTTTAAATCATTTGCACTCAAATATGTAGTGACACCTACCAGTGAAAAATTGTTCATCGTGCAAGGGTTAAAACGACACATGATTCAGTAGCACGAGCACTGCTGAGTGAGTTTACGCACTGCTCATGAGATGAATGCCAAATTGGCTATCTTTTTACTGCAAAGTAATTAGTAGGTCGGAATACCTCTAACATCTCAGAATATTCATTGATTTTTACTGGACCCCTTGGTGAAAGGCGGTAGAGATCAAAGTTGAGATTAGAAAAGAAATACCAAAAATCTTGGAAGTAGGTCTTTGAATCTATATTGCCACCACCAAATTCAAATTGCACAATTTGAATTTTATTTAGCGTCTCATGTGCTCCAGCCAGGACTGATAGCTCATGGCCCTCAACGTCTAATTTCATAATTGTTGGCTCTAAATTATTTGAATTCAAAGCGATCCATGAATCGAGTGTTGCGACATTGATGGTTTCCTCTTTGTCAAATATAATTGAAAAATGCTCGAGTCGTCGTTTATGGAGACTAGAAAGCCCGCTAGCTTCAGAATCTGAGAATAAAACAACCTCTTCGTTACGATCGCTTAGACCCAGATTTACACAAAGGATGTTGGGGTTATCTTTAAATCGAGTGCTTAAAAGTTTGAATGCGGAAGCGCCAGGTTCAAATGCGATTACTTGGCTCTTGGGAAATGACTCAGAAAATGAACTTGTCCAGTTTCCAATATTTGCCCCAATATCCAAAGCAATTAGATTTGATCCAACCTTTACGCCAAGTAGTTCGCGAATTCCTGCCACTTCAGCGTCTGTCCTCGCTGCGCCCCAACCTTTTCCTTGGAAGAATTGAGCTTTCGCTTCTGCTAATCCGAGGACCTTCTGAGGGATTCGCTTTAGAATTGCATGAATTAGTAGTTTTAGAATCTTTCCAATTGTGGCCACGCTTCCAGCCTATAGATGCGGTCAGGCTCTTTCTTTTAGACACCACCCTCCGGCGGCCCAAACCCTTAAATTGATAACTCGGGAATCAAAATGTCCGTTTTGTCCTATCCCCGCGACAAAGTACGATGGGATCCGTAGTAGGTAGTAGAGGCACCGACGGGTGTCGCTGAAGTACAAAACCGGTTAAGAAGGAAGTCCCAAAGTGGCATTTAAGAAGTCTGCAGCCTCTGCAGGTCCCCGCGTGTGGACCGTCGCAGAGCTCGGTGCTTTCTACACAGAGCACCGTTCAGAGCTTCTTGCCCACGCTAATCGCGTGCTCAAGGATTCCGCTAAAGCAGAAGAAATTACCCAAGATGCACTTATCAAGTTCATGCTCGCAGCCCCAGAGCTTGAGTCACAAGATCATGCACTCTCTTATCTACACCGCACCATCGAAAACCTCTGCATCGATCTATTTCGCCTTGAAGGTCGTCGTCCCAACCTTGTTGTGATTGATGATGCCCAAGCTGAGGTTGAGGCTGCATGGCAGGTATCAGGTGATCACTCACAAGCTATTTCTGCTGCAGAAGATGCCGCAATTATTCGTCAGGCACTTGCCCTACTTTCACCTGCAGAGCGTGCAGCACTTGTTATGTGGGAGATGGAAGGCCGCTCAACCTCAGAGATCGCAGCAGAGCTTGGTATCAAGGAATCTGCAGTGCGCCACACTGTTTCTCGCGCTCGCACATCTCTACGCCGTGTTCTCTCTGAACTTGTTATTGATGAAGAGCGTGGCCTTACAGCTCTCGATATGTTGTCTACTACCTATAAGAAGGCAGCAGAGCTGGCACAGAAGTCTTCAAAGGCCGCCCTTTCATTGGTTTTGGTCTTTGCAGCATTCCTAGGATTTAACTCAATGACCGGCAATGAGGGCGTTGTTGCTCCCACAGCTTCTGTTCTCTCAGCTCCAGTTGCTGGACAAGATGCGCCTGCACCGGCTGAGGTCGCTGCTGACCCAACTCAGGAAGCAGCGCCTGCCACCCCTTCACCTTCTATTTCATACCCAGCTAAGAAATCAAGCGAGATGGTTTCAGGCCTTGCAATCAAGGGAGCCAAGCTTGCTTGGCCAGGTCTTGATTCTGAAGGCTTACCTGTTGCTCTAAATGTTTCTGGTCGTACAGGTGAGATCGGCAAGATCCGCGTGAATAAGAATGTTCCTGTGGCTACTGAGGCCGGAACAGTATTGAGCACTCAGGCGATTACTGGCGCTGGGGGCCCAAATGTGATGCTCCTACAGACCATCACAGTCGATGGAAATGGCACCAGCTATAAGGTTGATGGCCTCTCATATGGCCGCGATGCCTTCTGGGCGAGCGCAGAAATCGGCGCCACGACCGCCGATTTTGAGCGTATGTCCAACGGCCAGTACCTTGTGACCGTTAGAATTTCCGTACTCTCAACCCTTCCTTTAGGGTACGTCGCTCCCGTGGGTACACGTGGATACGACCTAACAGGAACACCTAAGTCGGTTACAACCCGACTTATTTTGAATGCAGGCAAGACACAGATTTTGGCTCAGTCAATTTACGTTGACGAGTTAAATGCAGGAAAAGAAGAAGGATGAAGCACGTGATATTTCATCTGCCTAGTTTTCTTCGCCGCGTCCGGATACACGGCGAAGAATTTGATTCATCAGCACGTGCGATGAATCGAGTGAAGCAAGCTCGCTTGCTTCAAGCCGAACCACGGATAGTCCGTGGATCGACTATCGAAAGGAAACAAATGTCTACAAAGACAACATTCAAGCGCATCGCGCTTGTAGCTGTTGCTGCGTTGGGCTTCGGAGTTCTCTCTGTCGTTCCATCACAGGCTGCTGCAGGAGCAATCACGCTGACTGTAGAAAAGAACGGTACAGCGAGACTAGATGCTGCTGCCGGTGCTGGTGAAACCTCAACAGGAATCATCTTCACAGCTTCATCACTTCTAACTGCCGGAAACGCTGACTCAATCACAGTTTCATTCATTGCAACTGGAGTCTTACCAACTGGTGCCGTTGGAAATCCAGCAATTATGACATTCCTTGAGTCAACAACAGCCTCATCAGGAACAATTCAGTCGAACACAGGCGCAGGCGTTGAGGAAGCATATAGCTCCCAAACAGGCGACTCTGTAACAGCTGGAACTGCAATCACAATCACAAAGAAAGAAGCAGATACAAACCCACAAATCGTAAGTGCTCGTTTTGCAATCCAATTGGATTCAACCACAGCAACTCGCGCTGGGGGTACTTACAACTACCTCATCATCGCTGAAGGGTATTCAGCCGGTGTTAAGGATAACTCGCTCACAAAGACAGCAGCAGCAACAATCACAATCGCAGCTGCGGCAGCAGTAGTTCCTGCAGGTGCAAATGCTACGGCGTATATTCATGCTGGATCAGGTAATCTTCCAACCACATTAATAACTGACTCAGTTACAGCAGGCTCAAATGTTGTTGGAACTGTCGTCGGCAAGATTCGAGTGTCGAACTTCAGCACAACCGGTGCGGTCGCAAGCGACACGATCACCGTAGTTATGACAGGTGCTGGATACTTGACTACAACCACAGGCACTGGAGTAACTGGACGTAGTTTTGTTATCACTAACGAAGATGTCCTTGAGATGAGTGTAATTGCTGATGGCACATCAGGTGTTGGAACGATTACAATCACAACAGTTGCGGGTGCATCATTTGTGAAGAAAGCTACATTCTTCGACACAAAGCCAGTTACTGCTACTGCAGCCGTTGCAAAGGCCTTCATTAAGGCTGGAGCTACAACTACTGACGTCTTTGCTATCACAGTCAAAGACACACTAGGTAACGCAGTCACAGATGGTGGCGTAACAGTTACGGCAGCAGCTACAGATACAACGACAACAGTCGGTGGAGCTGCAACATGTGCCTGGAACGTAACGGGCGCTGCTTACCACTGTTCAATTACAGGTAAGGCTCCAAATAAGTTCGGTCCAGTTGCTTACACAATCACAGTAACAGGTACAGGACTTAACGTCGCAACCAAGATAACAACAACAGCAACAACTACATTTGCTGACAACATCGCCACAAAGGCTGTTCTTGCTGGCCCAACAACTGGAACACCTGGTGAGAAAGTTGATTACACACTTACACTGACAGAGAAGAACGGCTACCCAGTAGCTGATCAGACCTACGGTGTTGGTTCAACAGGTGGAGTTCTCTTCTCTGCAACAGCAGCAGATCGTGTTGTTTCAGGATGGTCAATAGCTCCATTCTCAGCATCTGATTCATTCACATCTAAGTCAGGTGTCATCACATCAAAGGGAACTCTTCCAATCGCGGGAGTAGCTACCGGATCATGGACACTTGTTGGAAATGGTCTGTCGACAGCAGCAACAGATGCGATCGATAAGACAATCGGTAAGACAAAACTTACTGTCACAACCAATGTTGCTAATCCTGGCGTCGATGCAGCAACAGATGCTGCTAACGAGGCAACAGATGCAGCAAATGCAGCAACAGATGCAGCTCTAGCTGCAGCAGAAGCAGCAGATGCAGCAACTTCAGCAGCTCAGGAAGCATCTGATGCAGTTGCAGCTCTTTCAGAGTCTGTAACTCAATTGGTCACAGGACTACAGTCCCAGATCAAGGCGCTTGCAAAGGTAGTCAACAAGATCGCAAAGCAGACAAAGAAGTAAGGCTTAATTAGCCCCTTCAATAACCGAAACCCGGTTCCTCTTAACGAGGAGCCGGGTTTCGGCTTTCTACAGGTTAAGATTTAACCATGATCAATCAGTTGGCAGAGAGAACTATTGCTCGAGTCCTGGGTATCGGGTCGGGCTTTGTGGCCATCCTTGTTATCACAGGCACCGTGACAGACCCGGTGAATGTCACCAAGCTCTTCGCTCTCGGTGGCGTGGCTGCTGCGGCCCTAGCGGTTCTTTTGGCCTTCGGTTTACAGGAGTTATGGGAGAGCTCGAAGGCGTTGGTGATTTTTGTTGGGCTCTTTCTCGTGGCGGGGCTAAATGCAATCATTAATAGTGAAGGTCCGCTGACCCAGAACCTTTATGGGGCCTATGGTAGAAACACGGCATTTATCGCCTACCTTCTTCTGATTTCAGTGATTTTGAGCGCGGCTGTGTTGCGCCGAGAAAATAGCTTTAAGTATTTGATCTGGGGATTATTTGGTGCTGGGTTAGTAAATGTTGTTTATTGCACTTGGGTAATCGTCTTCGGAGACTTTATCTCTTGGAGCAATCCATACGGAAATATTCTGGGCACCTTTGGAAATCCTAACTTTATTGGGGCGTTCCTTGGGTTATTTGCGGCGAGCATGGTCGCATACAGCCTTAAACAAGGAACATCTGTACTAGTTCGCGGCGGAGTATTGGTTGTCTTTTTAATAACGGTTTACGCGATTATTGACTCGAATGCGATTCAAGGCCGAGTCGTCGTGGCTGCAGGATTGGGAATTGTTGGCTTCTATCTTGTTCGTTCGAAGTTTGAAGCAGTGATTGCCCAGGTTGTATATGTGATCTTTATTGGGATCGCAGGAACCTTTGCCCTACTAGGCGCTCTACAGATTGGGCCTTTAACCAAGTACATCTACAAGACCTCAGTGTCCTTGCGTGGAGAGTACTGGCAGGCTGGTTGGAACATGGGAAGTGAGCATCCGTTAACTGGGGTCGGCTTTGATACATACGGTGATTGGTATCGAAGAGCGCGTGATGCTCAAGCACTGATTCTTCCAGGACCAAATACCACAACGAACGCGGCACACAATGTGCCATTTGATGTCTTTGCATTTGGGGGTTGGCCTTTATTTGTAGGCTACTTAGCAATTCTGGCACTTTCTATCATTGCGGTCATAAAAGTCACTTTACGAAATCGTCAATACGATGCTGTCTTTGTCACACTCACTACTGCGTGGCTCTGTTATCAATTGCAGTCGATTATATCAATCAACCAGATTGGTTTAGCTGTGTGGGGCTGGTTGTTTGGTGGGGCGCTGATCGCATACGAAGTAGCCACGCGTCCTAAAATTGATGAGTCACAGAATGTGCAGAGTAAAGAAAAGAGCACTCGGGTTGTTAAGAGGAAGCAAGGCGAGACAGTTGTTACTTCAACACTTATTGCAGGTGTTGGGGCTGTTATTGGGCTGTTGATTGCAGTTCCACCATATAGCGCTGATGCAAAATGGCGGACGGCGCTGGGTTCGCAAGATGCAGCAAAAGTTGAGGCGGCACTAGTACCAGGGTATTTGAATCCACCAAATTCATACAAGTATGCAAATGCGGTGCAGGTCCTGGAAAGCAGCAAGCTGTATGACCTTGCTCTGAAGTATGCACGAATTGGTGTAGAATTTAATCCGCACTACTTTGACGGGTGGAAGGCTTTGTATCTGATCTCGAAGAGTAGCCCAGAAGAAAAGGCAAAGGCGCTGGAAAATATGAAGCGGCTGGATCCAAAGAATCCAAATGTACTTGGGTAGCTTGTGAAAGTTTCAATAATTGGTCAAGGTTATGTGGGCCTGACCATCTCAGTCTTTGCGGGAGAGCACCACAACATTGTTGGTTTTGATAAAAATCAAAGCGTGGTTGATGCACTCAACACGGGCAAATCACACATTGAAGGTGTTGAATCAGCAGACCTTGCAAAGCTAATTGCTGTGGGGAGGTACAAGGCAACGACGGATGCTGCAGATATTGCGGATTCTGATGTGGTTGTTATTGCAGTTCCTACCCCGCTTACTAAGGAAAGACAACCTGATTTAGCTTTTGTTGAAGCGGCGTGTAAGACAATTGGCGAGAACTTAAAGACTCCTGCGTTGATAATTAATGAATCAACATCGTTTCCAGGAACAGTGCGTAATCTGATAAAGCCGTTAATAGAAAAACACTCAGGTGCGGTTGTTGAGCATATGTATGCGGTTTCCCCTGAGCGGGTAGACCCAGGTCGCACTGATTGGAACCAGAAGAACACTCCGCGCTTGTATGCAGGTTTAACACCTGAAGCCTCAATAGCTGTGCGGAATTTTTATTCAACTTTCTGCAACGAACTAGTTGAAGTTTCATCACCTGAGGTGGCAGAGTCGGCAAAACTATTTGAAAATACCTTTAGACAAGTCAATATTGCACTTGTCAATGAGTTTGCCCAGATTGCTCACGCGCTAGGTATTTCTGTATATGAAACTTTAGATGCTGCTGCAACAAAGCCATATGGATTTATGAAATTTATGCCAAGTGCTGGCGTGGGTGGGCATTGCATACCTGTAGACCCCTCTTATCTGGCGCATACGGCAGCAGGACTTGGTGTGCCCGCTACATTTATTGAGCGTGCTAATGAAGTAAACCTAGAGATGGCCAAGTACGTTGTAGATCGTGTGAAAACTGATAACGGTGGATCTTTGATAGGCAAAAAGGTGCAGGTAGTCGGTGTTGCCTATAAACCAAATGTTGCAGATGTGCGCGAGACGCCCGCAGAGCCGGTGATTGAAGAACTTAAGAAGGCTGGCGCGGTGGTGACATGGTCTGATGATTTGGTTTCGAATTGGATGGGCCAGTCTTCTACCTCACTAGGCGGTTCCGAGATTGCTGTTGTTGTAACACTTCACGCGGTTACAGATGCGCAGAAGGTTTTGAAATCAGCGCCCTATGTCTTTGATACAACAGGCAAAGTTCTAGGTGCGCGCTCGCTTTAGGGGCTATCCCACTTTGTCGTTGAGTTTTTTACGAATTGCAAGAAATGCTGCCAATTGAAGCAGAAGACTCATACTCATCGTAGGAACACGGAATCGATGATCTCCGATTGTGCCAAGAGCCAAAAGCCACGATACAAGAACCGGTGTGATCAGTACCCGGGCGAAGAATTTTTCGTCAGGGCCTAACTTGCGAAGCGCCCTGTAGCCCAAGCCAAGGAATAAGACCTGCCCGATAATCCAGAGATACGAGATTATGACGCCAAATGGACCAAAGACAAGACCTTGACCGTCTTCATTTGATTTGCCTACCTGTTGTGTCGGGGAAATCAATAGCCAAGGGTTACGAGCCATAGTACCGGTTGCTTCGGGGCCGGACCACGGTGACCAGAAGAAGAGTGCTTTGTTAAATGAAAGTCGAACCGTATCGAGTGGATTGGTGAGGTACCACTTAAGGACACAGATCACGATTTCATTATCTGTAACTGCAATAGCTGGCGCTTTAGGTTCACAGGGAACCTCAGGACCTGTTCGATCATAACTTCCTGAAGTTTCAGGACCTGCGCCAATACGCATGGTTACACCAAGGTTTGTTGAGATTGTGGCATTATCTATTGAGACCGCATTGCGGAAGATCATAATTGCAGGTGCCGCCATCATGATTGCAATTACAAGGGCGGCAATACGTATTCGATTTTTTGTACCAATAATTTTGAGAGCCCACATGATGGCCACGATTATTGCGATGAGTAAAAAGCGGGGTTGCATAAATGTGGCGAGTGCAAACCAACCACCAACGGATGCCACAGCAATCCAGAACTTTCTATCTATTGGTTTATTAAAAGTAGAAAGGATTGTTCCCGCGATCATCATGAAGCAGGCGGCAATCGGGGCTTCATAACCAACTGCCATAGAAGAGAGCGACAGGGTTGGATTGAAGGAGAGAATGATTGCTGTCCAGAACGCTAAATGCTTCAAAGAACTATTATGCAACTTATTTGTTAAGAAATAAGTTGCGTACGCGAAGAAGAGTGATTGAATAATTGTGAGCAGATAGAAGAATTTAACCTGTGTGATAAGAGATAGCAACCAAAGCAGAAGTGGATACCCGGCGGGCCAGTACGAAAGTAATGGTTCGGTAGAGAAAAATCCCTGGGCTATAAGTCCATCAAGGCCTTTTAAGTAATTCTCTCCATCTGCACCGAACCAGATCCCGTTCGGGATGTTGGTCATTGTGATCAACTTGATGGCTAGTGCAATTAGCGGAATCGCGATGAGGTATTTGGGAAGCTTGGAATCAGAGATCGCTACCTTTGCGACTTTTGTCACCGGTTTCGCTCTTTTGTTTTTAGCCATTCTTAACCTCGCATTGATTGGGCAACGTCATCGATGATGGTGGCAAGGGTGTTTGCAGGTGCCCAGTTGATGGTCTTCTTGATCTTGGTGATGTCGGGGACGCGGCGTTGCATATCTTCAAAACCGGCGGGGTAGGCATCGATGTACGGGGTGTAGGTGATGGTTGAAGATGAGTTTGTTTGGGCGATGATTTGTTCGGCAAGTTGCTTCATTGTTGTTTCACCGACGCCACCGACGTTGAAGACGTCGCCGATTGTGGAATCGGTGGCGGCGAGGGTGAGGATTGCTTTGATGGCATCTTGTACGTGGCAGAAGACGCGTGATTGGGATCCGTCGCCATAGATGGTGATGGGTTCATTGGCTAGGGCTGCTTGGACGAAGCGGGGCAAGACCATCCCGTAGCGACCTGTTTGGCGTGGGCCGACGGTGTTGAAGAGGCGAACGGTGGTGACTTTAAGTCCTTGGGTGGTGTGGAGTGAATGTGCGACAGCTTCTTCGAGTGCTTTGGCATCTGAGTATGTCCAGCGAATTTTCTGTGGGGCACCGACGACGCGATCTGATTCTTCATGTAAAGGTTGTTCTGGGTTCTTGCCGTAGATCTCAGATGTACTTGCGATGATGATTCGCTTTTTGAATTTTGTTGCGGCGTTAAGGACTACTTCAGATCCTGTGAAGTTAACTGATACTGATTCGATTGTTTTTTCTAAGATTGTGCTTACGCCCAGGGCGGCGGCCATATGCAGGACGAGGTCGGATTTTTCGACGAGGGATTCAACGAGGGCTTGGTCTCGGATATCGCCTTGGTGGATTTCGAGTTTGTCTTTGATGTGGGCGATATTGGCGGCAGATCCTGTCGAGAGGTTATCCAGGATGGTGACGGCATCTCCACGGGCGATCAGGGCGTCGGCGAGGTGTGAGCCGATAAAACCTGCACCACCGGTGATTAATACGCGCATAAGGGGCAGTCTACGGGCTGGCGGGGCTTTTTTAGCAGGACTTAGGGCTAGGCACTGACTGCATTCAGGGCTGAGACTTCATCGGGTGTGAGTTCGATGATCTGCACGATCTCTTCAAGTTGTTCGACGGTGCGGGCAGATGCGATCGGTGTGCTTAGTTGTGGGTT
>Ga0129324_10001935_pt1 | contig 13039 bp, 17 predicted proteins | sample CPBDNA_7_FD_96879 | JGI IMG/M metagenome (GOLD analysis project Ga0129324, IMG submission 96879) | Freshwater to marine salinity gradient microbial communities from Chesapeake Bay, USA - CPBay_Spr_15_0.2_DNA | ecosystem: Environmental > Aquatic > Marine > Coastal | place: USA: Chesapeake Bay... | reverse complement strand
CGCCCATCGGATCAGCCGGCGCGCGCATGGCCAGTTCAACAGCCGAGCGCGAGAACGCCAGGTTGTCGCTGTGGGTGGCAATCATGGTAATGGCCTTCGTCGCAGCCGACATGGCAACCCGCAAGCCCGGTTCCTGCAATGTGATGGTGCCCCCGCCCGACACGTCAGCATCGCCGGAAACCACGACATACTTGTTCGTGTCGCCCGCGAAGGTGATGACATCGCCCGCAAGGATGGTGCCGGTGCCCGCCGATGCCAAGGTGATGACCGTATCGCCCACGGCATAGCCCGCGTTGTCGGTCGTGGCCGACGCAGCCGTGCCTGCGGTATGAGAGCCAAGCTGACCGCTTTCCCGAACCGGCATGCCTGCCAGATCAAGCAAGACGCCTTGGCGCAGGATGCTATCGGTGCCAGCCGAGTTGACCGCCGATTGCTTGCCAAGGAAGTTCGCGCCAGCAGCCGTGTTGATGACAAGCTGATTGTCAAACGCGCCCGCGCCGTTGTCCTTCAGGATCTTCAAGACGTTCGACGCATCGGTGTAGTCGTTGGCAGTGCCGAACGGCGTAGTGGTCGCGGCGCCATAGGCACGGCTTGCGCCAGCCCGTGCAGCGGTCACCAGTGCGGCCTCGATCTTGTTGACATGGGCGCGCATGGCCTGCGCAATCTGGTCGCCGTAGATCGTCTCAAACCCGGAGCCGTTGTTGACGCTGCGCACGTCCTCGCCAGTCCACGGGATTTCAACCGTGTCCATGGTGTTGAGGGTCATGGTTTTGTTGTCAACGGTCTGGTCGGTCCCTTCCGGGATCGCCATCGCAGGGCTGAGGGTCGTCACAGCCACCGAGCGGGTGAAGTGCGAACGCACGGTATCGCCCTTGGCCGCAGCCGCCGCGCCGGTATTCATGGTGGATGCTGGGATCATGCCGGTAAGTTCGCGGCCCACGCGGTCAGCGGCGAGATAGATATCCGCCGCAAGGTTGGTCAAAACGTTTGCCATTTATAGGCTCCTTGATTTGCGGTCAGTCTGTGACTTTGCCGCCTGATTTCGAATGTGCCGCGCGTTCGGAATGGCTCATGGCGTCAAACTGCGCCCGCGTGACGGTTTTCCGTGTCGGCGTCCCGCCGTTCGATCCGGGCTGCTTCCCGCTGCCCCCAGTGCCGCCATCCTTCACAAGATACGGCATTGAACCCGCCAATTCCTTGGCGAGGTCTGCGAGGGTTGCCCCATGATCGGCACCGCTGCCAATCATCGGCTTGCCCTCCGGCGAAAGCACCTTGGGGGTGCCGTCATCGTGAAACTGAATACGCTGCGCTGCGAATGCGGCCAGCATGTCGAGACCCTCAGGCACAACCCCGGCTTTCGCCAGTTCCGCCTTGAGGTCCGACCGTGCCCGATCCGCAAGCAACTTGGAAAATCGGCTGTTGCTCTCGGTCAGCTTGCCTTCATAGTCGGCCTTCATCTGATCGAGTTTGGCTTGCGCTTCCTCGCCACCCTTGCCGCCATTTAATGCCTTGGCCTCGAGGTCTGCCAGCTTTGCCGCGATTTCATCCGGCTTGCCAAGTTTGGCATAGGCCCCGGCGTTATCCCGTTCCTTGACAAGAGCGGTCTTGAGGCCGGTCAAGTCTTCGGCTGGCATCAGCTTGGACAAGTCCAGCTTGAATTTGTCACCAGCCTGCGAGGCCAGCGGCTTGAGTGCATCGGGCAGACCCGACACGTCCGATAGTTCGATTTCCATATTTCAGCTTCCCGCTGTTAAGTGCTGGCATCCCGCCAGCGTTTAAGACCCGCAAATTGCGGTAGTCATCTTGCTAGAGAACGATTGATCCACAGTCAGCGCATCGCAATTGCTTTTTCCCTGCCGTGTATTTCCCGTCCCTGTATGTCCGCCCTAGCCGCACCTCGATTGATGCGCGACTATTGCACTTCGGGCATTCAATCGGATCGCCTGCGCCTTTGCGCTTTGGCTTGTCCGGTTTATCGGTTACGAGCCGAAGCCAGCCATTTGCCATGCTTCACTTTCCCGCGCTTTCAGTTCTTCCAGCGTGTATTCCTGACCTGCCCGATCAATGAACCTGTCAAGCGTCAATCCGCCCGCCCGGAACAGTTGCGCTTTCTTGACCCCGAGAACGTCATTCTGGAATACCGCATCCTGCGTTCTCAGCCAGTCCGAATAGTTCACATCAGCCGGAACGCGGCCCGCCATTCCCGCAGTGGTTTCCCCAATGTCAGAGCCGCGCTTGAGAACCGGCACAGTTGTTGACCGACAGTTGATGTGCGCAGGTGGCCTTGGCCCCTTGTCGATTGCAAACACCTGCCCATCGCGCCCACGACAGACAGCCGTGGTGCGCCCATCCAGCACCGCAACCCACTTGACGCCCTTAATCACCCGCGCGTTGGCCTCGTAGAGATACTGCCGCGCCGTATTGGCCGTGTGGTTGATTGCGGTCCTGACCGTGGCCTCTGCCTGTCTGCGGCTCACCTCAAGGATGCCGTCCTTGTAGCCTTGTGCCCGCGTTCCCCGAAGGTCGGCAATCATCTGGCTTGTCGTCCGTCCCTCCACGATGCCCATTCTGACCGCATCCCGAACGCGCTTGAACGCCACTTCCCCGAGGTCTTTATACCATTCGCGGAGTAGCTTGCCTTGGAATGGGCGGGAATTAACCGCCGCCATAATTTGCGAGGTGGTCGGCCTGACTGTCTCATAGCGGAATGGAATTGCCCTCTCGAACAAGTCTGCATCATAGTCGCGCTCATAGGCAGAGAGCGCCGTTAGATCAACGTGCAACTGGCCCATGGCGTCTGTGTATGCGCTGTCAATGATAGCCCGCAACGCATCCGCCAGGCGCGATTGCCGCGCGACAGACATGCTGGAAATATCCTCTTTCGCAATCCGTTCGATGATCCGCGCATCAACCCGGCGCAACATGGCCAAGACCTTGCGAACCTGCCCGTTAGAAAGCCGCTGCAATCCGATCTGGTGCCGGATTAGCTGATCCGCGATCCGCTCAGAAGCCTCCATTCACCGGGTCCGCCATATTGCTGCCCTCTGTGTCGATCCGCTCTGCCTCATCCGCAGGGTCAATCTCAGCGATAAACCCGCGCCGCACCATTTCACGCAGGAATGTTTCGCGGCTCATGTTTCCAGTGTTGACCGCTTGCAGCATGACCTGCAACTCCTGCGAGGTCAGCCCGCTAATGCCGAAGTCCTTGTTGACGTGGACATCAGCCCCGGCCTCGCCCGCATACATGCCCATGTAGATCATAGCCTGCTCAAGAGCGTCTTGTAGCGCGTCTGCGGTCATGGATAGCGTTGATGTTTCCTTCTTGGCGTCCAGCGCCTCGCCCGTTGCCGATTGGTTGCCCTTGGCCGCAAGCAATTGCAGCCCGTAAGCCTCCATCTGAAACTCAAGGTCTTTCAGGTCTTGCCGACCGGCCCCGATAGCCTGCCCCGAATGCTCAACCCATTTCAGATCAGCCTGCGGATCGCTTACCAGCGTCGCCGTGCTTGTGCTGACCGTGATGGTTTTATCATCCGGGATGCCCTTGCCGAACAGGATCGGCACCCGCGCGACGTGCAGGATGTTGCGTTGGTCGCTCTGGCTTTGCCAATGGGCGATGTTCACATCTGCCAAGTCGTCCAGCATCGGTTCTCCGGTGAAGAACCCGGTCCGGTTGGCATAGAACGGCACAACCGTTATCTCTGACAGCCCGGTATTTCCGCCATCTTCATACAGCGCCCATTCATCGCGGCCATTCCCGGCGCGTTGCTTGCGATATATGCGGATTTGCACGTTGCTTTCCGTGCGATCCAAGACGCGGATTTGGTCGACCTTGACCTCTGCGAATTCGTCCTTCGGGTCGCTTTCCGTCACGCTTTCCATGATGCGGATTTGCGACAGGACGGTCACGTTATCAATCGTCTCCGTTTTCCATCCAAGGATATCCTCAGCCCGAAGATGCACGAGGAATGGACGAAGGTTTTGCGCGCGGGCTTGAGCCTGCGTAACCGTTCCACCACGGGCAGGCGCGTCCACCATGATATAGGAAATCCCCGGCCCGGACATGCCATCATCGAACACGCGGCGCGCGAACGTGGACAGGTCATTACCTGCCAGGTCGATGTTGCTTTCCCATTCCTTCAATCGTTGAGGTGCTGCATCATCCAGCGCAACCGGCTTGTCGAAGACGCGGCCCGTCATATCGCGCACGGTCTTGCGGTATCCATTGAACAGCCAAGACAAGCCGAGCCGCTCAGAATACGACGCCTCCGATTCCGCCGTGAATTTCGGCAGGTAGGTCTGCCCAGCGGCGCGCATGGCAGTTGATCCGCCCATCAGCGCGCGGCCCTTTGCCGACAATGCCACCATGGCGTCGCTGTCCGCTGATCTGATGGCAACGCTATTGGTCAAATTCTCAACTCCGTAATGCGGGCCGCTGGCTTAACAACTGGCATTTCATAGGCAATCGGATAGCCGAATGCGTCGTTCTGGTGGTCAAGCCCGGATGACTTGTCCGGTTCGCCGTTCTTGTCGTATGCCTGCTGTTCAAGGCATCGGGCTGTCTCCGGGCACTTGTCAGGGTTCACCCACACGCGCCCCGCCTCTAGTCCTTTGTTCACAGCAAGGACGCGATCCTTCACGCGCGGGTTGCTGTCCTTTGCGCGGATCACAAAACCCGCCTGCCTCAGAAGCCCGATATCAGAAAGGCTGGCCCCCTTGCTGCTGGCATTCCTACCGCTTGCGTCCGGGTAAACCGTGATATGGTGGCCCTCGTATCTGGCCTTCATGGTTTCGATCATGGACGGCGTATCAATGCCGCCTTTCAGTTCATCCACGCAATGCCAATCGTTTTCCCGCAGAACGAAGGCACAAGCCGCCATGTTCCCGACGTTGAAGTCCATGCCGATCCGCAATGGCTCACTGGTCTGGATGGTTTCCCCGCTGCGGTTCCGTTCCCGGTCATAGCTTCGGTAGACCGATCCGCTTGTGAGGTTAACAAACCGGCCCTCAATGTATGCGTCGATCAGTTCCGCCGGGTAGCTGTTCCGCAGGTTCTGCACATAGTCGGCAGGCAGGAATGGGTTGCTGTAGGTCGGCGCCTGAAAATACTCGTAGCCTTCGGTTGGCTCTTTCGCCCACCGATCATAGACAAACCGAAAGCCCTCTGGCGTGGTATAGGCTGAAACCCGGTTGAACGGGGCCTTTATGCCATCCGGCCTTTGCCGGTTCCGCGCGATGATCTGGTTCCATGCCCGCCGCGCCTGTTCCGGCTTTAGCGTGTCGAGTTCGTCAACGTGGGCGCGGTATGTCTCATAGCCGACGATCCGCTCCGGGTTATCCATCGTCCGCAGCACAAAGTCGCCAAACCGTGGATAGCTGCAATAGATGATGTTCTCTTGCTTGTTCCACTTATGGGGGACGCCGAATTCATCCAGCTTGGCACACATACGCGGCGCTGTGATAAGGCGCACAAGATCGTAGGTCGGAGCGTAAAGACCGATCAGCGCATCCGATGAATGGGCCGCATCGCCCATTGCCGAATAAGCCATGATTTCCGACTTGCCAGCCCCGAAGCCCGCGACGAATGCCGGATGCTTGGCCGTGCTGCACAGAAACCGCTCTTGCGGTTCAGTCAGCGTCAGCCGGATCGGATTTTGCACGGTCAATCATGAACCCCGTAAACGGGATTTTCTCCCCGTCCTTTCCAGCATGTTCGACAGCCTGGATAGGCTTTCCGTATCCGCGATCAAGGATGCTATTCGCAGCCGCCACTCGTGCGCTGTCTCCGCTTTTCGGCGAATTCATCACGCTAACAAGCGCGGCAAGTGCATCCTCAGTGTGTTTCCGCGCCAACTCTGACAGTGTGGCCTTCTGTGCAGCCGTGGATTTGTCCTTGCTGCCTTTTGGCCTGCCAGAGTTCGGCCTAGCGCCGCCGCGTGGCATTGCAATTCTCGTTTGCTTGTTTCATCGCAAGACTTCCCGTCTCTGATGGTGGTTGGCATCCCGCCAAATGAAAACACCCTCCGGTTTCCCGAGGGGCGTTTTGGACATTATTTGTCGCCATCACTATGGCATATCAATTTTTATCCTGCAAGCCCCAATAGACCGCGCATAGATCAAGCCCGGATCGAAGGCTTGGCAGGTGCTTTGTGGGCTGATGTTCAAAGCATACGCGGCGTAATTCCGCCCATACCAACGGCCCATCGCATTTGGCGAATAGCTTGGCCCGGTCTTGGCTATCCCTCAATTCGGCGTGTGAAGGCTCATTGTCGCCATCGTGTCCGACAGGTGAGAAGTCCAGACATGACCGCCCCGGCGAAACCATGCGGGTCCGATACATCATGGCTGCGAAATCGTGCCCTGCTTGGCATTGGATATCTGTAATCACGCCAGCGATGCGCAGAACGTCCAGCGGCGTTGATGCTTCGTCCACGGCAACTGTTACGCCAGCGTCATCTGCATCACGAAGCGAGAACTTGCCCTTCGCAATGCGCTCTGGCGTTGGCCTCGCCTTGCCTTCGCGGTCGGCCCATATCTCGGCGGATACTGCGGCTGAGCTTGGCTGTTTTTGCTTTTGCTTATTTTTCATGTTCCGCCTTTAATTTCTCCACCGTGTCACCTTTTATGCGTCAACGCAGATCGGCGATAATCATGATGGCGGCGATCATGACTGTAATGCGGTATGCGACCTTTAGTGCCGATCCAATGCCTTCGCCAATTGCTCTTGCGCTGGCAATTCTTCCCGACCTATCGCCGCAGTGCGGACATTGCCGAACGTCACCGTCAATAGTGGGCTTCATTGTTTGATCTTTCGTCTTTCATGAGATTACTGACGGCATCTTCTGGTGATGATCCGCTTGCAACATAGCATCGCCGCAAAATCTCTTTGCTCGCGTCGTGTGCGTCTCCTGCCGATGTAACATCATCAATCAATACCTCGATATACGGATCACACCATTTGATGTCATTTCTTTCAACACATGCGGCCCAAGGTCCGGCGCACGGCCATCCAGAATATCTCACTTGGAAAACAAAGATCATATCGCCGCCTATCATACAAAATCGCCCCCGGCCATGACAGCCGAGAGCGCTGTTCCGGTTGATCAGTTTGACCAATAATCCTCGTCTTCGGCGCGGGTCAGGTTGCCGACGCGAACAATCCCGGCGCAGTTCTGGTCCGGGACATTCCAGTAAAGGATCGTCTGCCCGTCTTGCGACATGACCGGCGCAAAGCATTCGTCTGGAATGTCACGGTCGGCAAGTGCGGCGGTTGCGGTGAATGCCAAGGCGGCGATGGTGATAATGGTTTTCATAGTAGTTTCCCTTGATTGTTGTTGGTGTGTTATTTATGCGCGCCACTTCGTTGCGTGTCAAGCATTCAGTGTGGGTGCCGAGCCTCGGGCGGGAAAGTTGACGCCTCTGCTCGGCTTGCGGGGTTTTGGGTGACTAGCCCGGTACTCGCCGCATAATCCGCCAGCCTTTACCCGCTGGTCAGGGTGTTCAGTTGCTTCATCAGGTCGTCAAGATGTTCGCTGATCCTGAGTTCCTCGGCCATTGCCCACAGGCCGCGCATGGATTTTGCCCATTCCGGCTTTTCTGCTTCGTGTGGGGCGTGAAGCGATACCGTGATATAGGCGTCCAGTTTGTCCGCGAACGTGAGCCAGCGCAAGCTGTCAGGCGCTAGGTGCGCGCGTGTATCGCTGCCCCATAGACGCGCGATTTCGCGTCCCTCGATCCGGCCCAGAAGCGCGGCAAGATCCTGGTTGTCTCGCTTTGCCGGGTATGGCACATCGCCTGTCAGGCTTTCGCCGTCATCATGGGTTAGCGCCGCAACAATCAAGGCCATGCTTGGCGCTGGATGGAACCGCAGGATGATTTTCGCCACCCGCGACGAATGGGCTGCGACGGTATCATGCACGTGGGCCATTGCTGGGTTTGCGTGCCAGCGCCGCACCTCGCCGGATTGGTATATTTCGAGGATGCTGGTCATGCGAACAAATCTCCATTGATCCTTTCGGCTTCAGCGAGATTTGCGCCAGCTTGCGCGGCGTATTCTGGCTTGAGTTCAAATCCGATGTAGCGCCGCGTCATTTTGACGGCCTCATATCCCGTCGATCCGATGCCGTTGAATGGGTCCATGACCACATCGCCAGGCCGCGTGTAGAGCCGAAGGCACCGCGCGATTGTGTCAAGCTGCAACGGGCATACGTGCTTTTCGTCATTCACGGCTTTGACACGGCGCAGCACGTTGCCTTGGTTAATATCCATCCAGACCGGGCTTGCCTGTTGCTGCCATTCCATCACGTCAAATTCAGCATCTTGCATCAGCACGGCAAGCGCGTTGTCGTCTGGCACGTTTACACAAAGACCATTGCGCCGCAGGTCTGTTAGCCATTCGCGCGCAATTTTCAGTGCTGTATTTTTGTCGGTCGGTGCCGCATGTTCGATTGGTCTGTCGTTTGGTGCGTCCTTGCGAAAGAACAGCATATAGTCAGGCATTCCGACGCGGTTCATTGCGCTATCCTTGCGGATGGTCTTGTAGAGCAGGCCGAGAGCCTTTGTCCGCTGCATTTCCACAACAGGATCTTTCCAGATCGTCGCGCGGCCATGATAGATCAATCCGGCATCCGTATGCGCGCGGATCAAGTCGCCTGAGAAGTCTTTAAGGCCGATTGCGCCGTCCTTGCCCTTGCGCATGGGCAGGTCTGTGCAGTGAACGCAAGCGATCCGACCCGGCCTGAGAACGCGGGTTAGAGCCTCTGCAAAGAACGAATACTGGTTGATGAATTCGTCGCCTGTTCCCGCGTTGCCAAGGTCGCGCTCGCTGTTGCTGTAAACGAACAAATCCCCGAATGGCGGCGAGAAGATTGCGCAATCGACGCTGTTTTCCGGCATCGCCCACATGCCCTCGATGCAGTCGCTATTGTGGACCGCCCATCCGGCCCCGCTGTATTCTGGTTGTTTCATTTTGTTATTTCCATTGCGATCTCATTTGCGTTTTGGATTAGGCAATCGTGGCAAATGAGTATAGGCCAATCTCCAACATCAAACTCGGCTGCGGCGTCCACCATAAGGCCGCACACGTCACATTTAATATCTGTCCAACATGATTGACCCATAATGTGAGTGATAGCCTCTGGCGTAGGTGGGCTTAACGCCTTTACCTTGGAGTGCTTCACTTCCCATTCTCTTTGCGTCATTCTCGGTATCCTGTTTTCAGGATACGTCATATATTGATAATATATGCGCTGAGCGGCAGATTCTGATCTTTCTTTGATCGTAACTATTTTCATTTTGTTTCCCCCTTAATCCATTCTGGAAACGCCAGATCGAGCGGTCGATCATATTTGACGCGCGTTTCCGCTGTTGATTGTGCCTGCCGCATCGCGTCTGCCATGCGGCGTTTCATTTCATCGTGCTTTTTGCTTTTGACGTTGATGATCTGCCAGATGCTGTCCTCTGTGTCGCTGATAACGATGTCGTTCCTGACGGTTTGCGATTGCCCGAACCGATGCGAACGCCTGACCGCTTGATAGTGTTGCTCATAACTGAAAGAGATAGACGCGAATACGGCGTGGGCGCAGTGTTGCCAGTTGACGCCGAACCCTGCGAGCTTTGGCTTTGTCACGATGGCACGATATTTGCCATCTGAGAAGCCCAAAATGCGGCTTTCTTTTTCTTCTGGCGACATTGATCCGTGGATTTCAACAGCACCGTCAATCATCCTGGCAAGCATGGCGCTTTCGTCGTTTGTTTCGCACCAGATCGTGACAGGCTTGTCGTGGGTTGCCAGTTCAGCCGCCTTTTCGCAGCGATGCTTGAGAGTGAGCCGCTTTTCGTTGTGAAACGATGTTGCCGACATTTCAGGGATGCGAAAAAGCATTCCTTCTGCAATGTTTGTTTGCCGGTCAGCATCCACGACATGAACATGGCGATCAATTTCTGGCAGGATGTAACCATCATCGCACCCGCCAAGGTCTGACGGTAGCGTTGCACATCGTGACCATGTTGCCACCCACTGCCAGAAGTTTTCGACTGCATGTCCTTTCAGCCGCCATTCCTGTGAAGCCGTTGACGTGTCATTTATGAACCACTGCGAAAGCATCTCCTGCTGCCGCATGATGCCAAGAAATTCGCCATGATTGCCAAGTTCCATGTGATCGTTTGGCGATGGCGTTGCGGTTGCGGCCAGCTTGAATGGCGTATCAACAAAGCAATCCATCAGTGCGGTCCTTGTGCGACCGCCAAAGGATTTCAGGATGCTGCTTTCATCCAGAACGATTGCGCCGAATGCCGATGTGTCAAACTTCTGCAACCGCTCATAGTTTGCCACCATCACGCCATTGCCGACTTCGCCGTGGTCCATAACCTTCCGCACATCGCAGGAGATGTTGAATTTCTCAGCCTCGCGGATCATCTGCCCAGCGACGGCAAGCGGCGTTAGGATCAACGATGGCTTGCCGGTGTATTCGAAACATTGCCGCGCGAACTCCAATTCGATGAATGATTTCCCGAGGCCAGTATCGAGGAACGCGGCTGTTTTCCCATTGTTCAAGGCAAATTCAATTGCGGTTTCTTGGTGAACCTTTGCGCGGATGTTTGTGTTCGCCTTGATGATGTTTTGCGCAGATCCGGTTGCGGATCTTGCGTTGATGAATTCTCGGTATTCATGCAAGCTCATACCGCCACCCGATCCGGGTTTGCTGTGATGCGACGACGTGGCGCAGTGCCATCATCGATCGACTTGGAAGTTACGGCCCGTGATTTTTCTCTAACGCGGATCGCATCGAAATCAACGCGGCCATCACGGAATGATTTTGAAAGCTGCGTTGCTGACAGACCAGCAAGACTGCAAGCCATCCTGAAATCACTGCGGCAATCCATGATCCATGCGATTGCCTCTGCCTTTTCGCGGGATGATGGCGCGCCGCCGGTGCCGGTGCTTGCGCTTGCGTCGAGAAATGCTTGCATCACGACGGATTGCCACATTTGCTTCTCTGGCGAAATATTCACGGCCTTTCCTCCCACGGCATAGCTGGCAGCGTGATTACGGCCATTGATGTTTCCGGCGTGACGATGATTCTGGCAACCTTGAACCCGGCCACTGTGTCGCGCTTGATCTCTGGAGCCTCTGCGAAGACTAGGCGATGCCTGTATGCCATTTGCGCCACTGCACCGATGCCGCAGCCGATGCGCGCGGCGGCTTCTTTCATCGTCATGTTAGCATCAGCGCAGGCGGCGTAAAGCGTTCGCGGGTTTCTGGATTGCGTCATTCTATCCTCCGTGTTTGTTAAGTTGACCCTACCACCGCAACATTGCGCGTCAAGCATAAAGTTGGGCGTAATTCAGTTATTCCCCATAAACCTCGCGCATAATCTCTGCGGCCCGCTCTGCTGTGACCGGATCGCGCTTCGGTTCCTCCGGCTTTGGAATAGCCCGCATCCGCTCTGCCTCTCGCGCGCCGCGCAGTTTGGTCATGATTGCAAGGATGTCTCCAGGCGTTGCCTTTATTCTAGGATTGTCGCGGTTGAATTTCCGCATGGCGTAGACGATCTGCTCTTTCGTCCAGTCCTCCAGTTCGTCGCACCACCACGCGAGAACAGCGGATTCTACCTCGGCACCCTCGTTACCGCGCCAGTAATTTGCGGCGACGAAAAATACCTTACACTCAAAAGCTATCGAGGCTCGGTGATCTTGCCGCCCTTGCGGCGAAAGCGATCTGCCGTGCCGTGGCGTCGGAGTTGCCACTGGTCGCAACTCTGGCACGGACAATTCGCGGAGCTGCGTTGTCGCAGTTGACGCGCCATGCTGCATTCCATCCCCGCTCTGTCTTTCTGGACTTGGCGTCTGTGCGCTCTGACCAATAGCCTTGAAAGTCATCAATCAACCCCCTGATTTCTTCATCCGTCAGCCCGCGCGCTGATGCGTGGGCCATTCCTCTGGCGTCTGGCGTCCACCCGTCCTTGATCTTCGATGGCCATGAAGTCTCGTTTTTGGGTTCGCTTATATCTTGTTCAGTTCCAAGGTTAATACTTCCAAGGTTAAAGGGGTCGCATTTTGCAACAGGGGCCTGTTGTATTTTGCGACAGGGGCTGTTGCATTCTGCGACAGGGGTAAGACGCATCGAATACTCAGTGCTGGCCTGCGATCCATCGCCTCGCGTCCTTGCCATTCTCTCAATCAATCCTGCCGCCTCAAGCGCGCTCAGGTGGCGAATTACAGTCGATTTGTCCATTTCGCATTCGCTTGCGAGCGTCTTTAGGCTTGGGAAGCATAGCCCCGTGCTTTCGTTGTGATGATCTGCCAGCCAATAAAGAACGATCTTCGCGGCAGGCTTTAGCCCGCGTTGCCTCATCGCTAACGCTGTCATGTAATGGCTCATGTAGTGCCCTCTTGCGTCCGTGTTTCAAGATTTGCTATGCTGCGGTCAGTCACTCGGCATTCCTCCTGCCTTGATGTGACGGCGCGCCGAAAGTTTGGCGGCATTCGGCGCGCCAACCCATTCTCAATGAATTTTCAGCCCATCGCAACGGATTTTTCACGCGCATCAGCCCGCTTTACACCGCTCATTATCGTCGTGTGGTCACGGTTGAAGTGCCGACCGATGGCCGCGAATGAATGGCCGTTGCGGTGACATGCCAAATATGCCCGCTGTCTTACCGCCGCGATTTCGTACCGCCGCGAATAGCTCATGATCTGCCGAACCGATACGCCGGTCAGCCGCGACACAGCCTCGACAATGAACGCCATGTCTACCTTTCCGTCACTTGACGCGCCATCGGCCATGAATGCCTCCATCGCGGCAATTCTGCGGTTTAGTCGCAGAACCTCTGCTTTCAACGCTGACAGTCTTTCCATGCTATCCATGACCCACACCACCAAAAACAACGCCAACGGCCTCTAGCGCCGCCCCTATCGTCTCTGCGATGGCAGCGCGACCATTCCAGCCGCCGTGCCATTCGACCTGATGCGATGTCAGTTTGCGCGCTGATGGCGGTTTTGACCCGTCCTTGACCTCGATCAGGTAATTGACGCCAAGCCT
>Ga0129324_10001932_pt1 | contig 13052 bp, 19 predicted proteins | sample CPBDNA_7_FD_96879 | JGI IMG/M metagenome (GOLD analysis project Ga0129324, IMG submission 96879) | Freshwater to marine salinity gradient microbial communities from Chesapeake Bay, USA - CPBay_Spr_15_0.2_DNA | ecosystem: Environmental > Aquatic > Marine > Coastal | place: USA: Chesapeake Bay... | reverse complement strand
GCTTTGCGGTCCTTTGCCCGTAGGATTCAGGACAGGAAGTTCACTGTCCGGCAGCGCATGGAGAATGACGACGAGTGGGTGTGTCGGAGGGGTTGCTGATGCCGCGCAAGAGGAAGGCCAGCGTGAAGGAGTCTGAGTTTTTGGATGTACTTCCGAAAAAGTTAGCGCCTCGCCGCATCACTGAGCAGCGGTTGACCGCCAAGGTTCGCAGGGTAGGACTGAAGCCGTTAACGGCTAGGGAGCGAAAATTCGTATTTGAGTACGTCAGTCAGGACGGACAGATATCGATGCGTGAGGCCGCCGTCAGGGCAGGCTATGCCGAGAACATCGCGAAGGAAGAGGCCCGCAAGCTGACTGACCCGGCACGCTCGCCGCATGTCGTGGCCGCGATTCAAGATTTACGTGCCGAGTACGCCGCGCAGTACGGCACCACGTATGAAAGACATATGCGCGACCTGCAGCGCATCCGGGATGCCGCTCTGGCTGCTGGAGCCTACGGCGCGGCGGTCACGGCCGAGTACCGGCGTGGTCAGGCAATAGGCACCATCTACGTGGACCGCAAGGAAATCAAAGTGGGGACCATCGACAGCATGTCGAAGGAAGAGGTCGAGGCCAAGCTTCGCGAGTTGAAGTTGATGTTCACGAACGCTTCGCCTTCCATCATTGACATCGAGCCCGACGAAATCACGGACAGCCCTGAGGTCGAGGCGAATCTGATGTTTTTGGAGCAGCTGGAACAGCCTGAGGATGAGCAGGAAGACGAGCAGGTGAGCGACGATGGCTGGGAATGAAACTCTCCTGTTCCGGCGGCTCCGAGACTCACTGCCTGATGCGATTTTCACTCGCATTGAGTCGAGGGTGAATCTCGGCATTCCCGACTGCCTGATTGCCTTGGACGGGCAACTCGTGGCGGTCGAATTGAAAGTGGTGACCAAAGGGAACAAGGTCGCGATCAGTGCACACCAGATTAGCTGGCTTGAACGACACGCGAAAGAGGGCGTGCCATGCTATGTGCTGGTCGCGGTGAAAAAGAACGTCACCAGCGCGACGCTGCGCCTGTACGGCGGAGACCAAGCCGCCGCCCTGAGTGTTCACGGCCTTGCGTTGGCACCTCTTGACGAGTGGCCATGGCGGGCGATACCTTGGTACGTGGTTCGTGAGCGCCTCTCGCGCTGATTGACACACAGACAGCAGAAAGGAATGACGATGAAGAAAGACATTTACTATAGGGCACCGAAGCAGGAATCGACATTCACGGCGTTGCGAAAGCTTCTGCGTTTTCTTGCCATGGGCGCGCTTGGCAATATTTTTTTCGGTGGGGGTTGACGTCCGGACTCCGATGTGATACGATCGGGTTGTTGGTCGAAATTCCGATCAATCGTTCTTTGTCAAAACAGAAAGCAGAAAGGAACTCCAGTGGAAAACACCGAGTTTTTAGTGGTCACGTGCGGCATTTACGGTGGCGAATGGGTTCGCGGGGACGACCTGAACAAGCTCTTCCGTAAGATTCGCAGTGCGGTCGATACAAAAACAGTTGTTGTAAAGGTTTACCGAACGTCCAGCGATTCCAAAACATGGGTAGACGATTTTGGTTCGGTTTGCTGGGAGCACGGGTTCGCGCCGCAACGGGTCGGGTTGATGTGCATTTCACCGGGCGGGAAAGCCGTTCCCGTCATTAAGGGACAGTTCAGCCCGGACCACGCCAGCCATGAGGAATGGATTGCAAAACAGCCTGAAAATCAGACCTGACCAATTGCCCCGCACGGGTTCGCCGTGCGGGGTTCTTCAGAAAGCAGAAAGGAGATCGAGATGAAAACACCGACACGGCGTGCCCCCAGCGCGGTCGCCCCTCACCCAACCGAAACCCTGATCAGTGAAGATGGTTCTCGCAAGGCCTTTGGGCGCTACGTCAAAGCACAACGCCCAAATCGCCGATACGACATTGTTCAAACATGGCGAATCCGGGAACTGGTGGACGGGACGTGGACAACGCGGGCATCGGGCTTGGATAGGGCCGATGCCGAAAAATTTATCAGCGGCGGGGTTGACGACCGGACACCAGGCACCTATGATGCGACCCATGCCGGCATTCCGCCGGCTCATACAGGAGAAAGACGATGAAAATCGAAGTTATAAAAGGCAAAGGGCTCGCGCAGGTTGTGGAATTGGACGGGCAGCGGATTTTCACCTTTTCGCGATGGGAAAATGACGCAGTGATCCAGATCCTGACAGCTGCCGTGTCTCATGCGATCATGACGGGCAAGCCGGGGACGTTGATTGTTGACGGCCAAGTGAAGATCGGAACGCTGGATGAACTGCTGGGGCCCGCTGCGGCCTGACACTCGGACACCCCCCGCGCCATGGTGGCGCGGGGGGCTTGACGTCCGGACGCGCAGCGCGTAAGGTCGGATCCACGGTCCCCATCCGGGGACCACATACGGGAGAAAGCCAATGATCATCATCGAATATCCGCACCGGGGACCTCGCAGAGTTTGGTCTGTCAGCTCCGAGCGCGAGCTTTTGTCGATTGTGGACAAGATCTCTGAGAACTCAATCTCTGCGGAAGATTATGAAGTAGACACGATTGAAGGCGCCCTTGAGTGGCTGGGCCATGACCTGAGAGCCTTGCACGTTTTGACCGAGCCCGCAGATCTTGCGGCGTGGAGCGACGAACAGGTACTCAAGGCCGCTGAGCATCTCGGGTGGCGCGAGGGGGGTTGACGTCCGGACGCCTGACCTATACAGTCCGCCTACACGGTCCCCATCCGGGGACCACATACAAAAGAAAGGAAAGAATCATGGTAGACATGGGACAAGCAGACAGAAGCCTTCACCGTGTACCGAATTCTTCGGTACACGAGGGGGTTTTTTCCCGACACCGCGAACGTGTCCGCGCTCTCATGAATGAATATGATGGCTGTGTGTTACACGCGGCTGTTACCACGTCGGGTGCGGACGTTTACCAGATATCGGAGCACGAATAATGAACGCTTCCCCGTTTCTGGTATGGATTGAAATGCAGGACGGCGCCACCATCGCGCGCGGATACCGTACGCGGTTGGGCGCGGTCCGCGCCTACAATGCGCTGCGGCGCTCGCGCCGTGTGCCGGGGTTCCCACTTGAAGCTTACCCGCTGGTGCGGCAGATAGGCTGGCGCGAAAACACCGGCGCGCTCTCCACGGAAGTCACCCTCCGCCGCGCGCGGGGTTGACGTCCGGTCGCCCAGGATGTACAGTCCGCAAATGGCCGCCACACTGGCGGCCCAATACAGGGAGAAAGAACCATGCCGGGAATTATTTTATGGGAAGGTCCGAGCACCTTTGACGGCGCGCCGATTGTCGTGATCGCGACCGATAGCAGCAAGAACAGCAAAACGGGCGACATGATCCAGACTTGGATCCTGCGCGCCGACGTTGCGCCGCACACTGCCGCCAACAATGGCGCGGACGCGAGCATTTGCGGCACGTGTCCGCATCGCCGCAATCAGGAAACCGGCAAGCGTTCGTGTTACGTAACAGTGTTCCGAGCTCCGCTATCGGTCTGGAACGCATATCATCGCGGCGCCTACCCTCGCGCGACGCTGGCGCAGGCGCGCGACTTCGCACGCGGCCGCATGGTGCGGATCGGATCGTATGGGGATCCCATGGCCGCACCGGTGTCCGTGTGGCGCAATTTTGCACGGGATGCCGCAGGCCGCACCGGATATACGCACGCGTGGCAAGGCCTGAAAGGCTCGCGCGCGAAAGCATGGCGCGGCCTTGTCATGGCCAGCGCGGACACGGTCGAACAAGCCACGGCGGCGCACGCGGCCGGCTGGCGGACCTTCCGCGTGCGGACCTCGGCCGCACTACTGCCCCGCGAGCGCGTATGCCCCGCGAGCGCTGAAGCCGGCAAAGTGGCGACGTGCGCCCAGTGCCGCGCATGCGCCGGTGCCGATGGCCGCGCGTCCGTCGGGATCGCGATACTCGATCACGGGCCCGGGTGGCGCTCTCGCGTCGCTCTCTGACGTATCGCAAACCCTCACGCCCGGACGCCCACCAGCGCCCGGGCGTTTTCTTTTGACCGAACGGTCAACATTGGAACCGGGCCCCGCCGCTCGGCCCCTGCTCCCCGCCCCGTTCCCCGTCATGCATACACCTGGGCGACCGGTCGCCCTGCCCGCCCGGGGATTGACGTCCGGTCTCCGCTTCTGTAGGGTTCGGATCCGTGGCACGTTCGCCACGGCTATACCGGAGAAAGCAAAATGAAATGGAACACTCGCTACAACGTGAACGGGACACCCCTGTGGCAGAGCACGTTGCCACATATCTTGCACGTCCTGCAGAACGGGAGCGCCCTTAGCAAGCGCGAGGCGCGCGAGGCTCTCGAGCACATAGCACAGGCAGCTGATGCATGGGTACTGCACTGTGAGCAGGCGCGAGGCGCACCCGTCCACCATTGGACCGAACACTGCGATGAATGGGTGCCAGATCCTGAGGAGCTCTAGGCTCCCGCACCCCTATCAGCCCGGGCAATGCCCGGGCTTTTTTTTGCCCGTCTCCCGCGCCCTGAGCAAAACCGTCTACGCGGCGCCGTAGTGCGTCCGGGCATAATGTCCGGTAAACAACCTGGGCGACCGGTCGCCATGCCATGGACCATGGCCGGTCCGCCGTGGTCTGTGGTCCGTGGTCCGTGGTCGCTGGGACAAAGCCCGGACCCCCTCGAGCCGGATCCCGGTAGCCATGGCCAGCGTATACCCCGTGGGGTATGCGGCAGGGGGTGGGGGGAGTCGGCCACGGTGCGTGGTGGGGGTGGGCGCTTCGCGGACCCCGGACCCCGTTTGACGGCCCCCCGCTCTTTGAAACGAAGGCTAATGCCCGATTTCACACAAACAATTAGGCCCCAAAAGCAAATGGGGGCCGTGTTCCACGTGAAACAATCCTTTCCCCCTACCCCCATGTTTTCGTACACTGTTTTCAGGTACAAAATTTCTGCAAAAAATCTGACCAGAAAGTACACATGAAAAGTGCAGACATAGAATTACAGCAGGCCCGTTTAGAGTTACGCATGCTCCAGCTAAAGGCGCAGGAGTCCGCTAAAAAGGACTTCCTGTCCTTTGTCAAATACATGTGGCCCGAGGCCATTTTAGGCGAGCACCATAAGAAGATGGCCGCTGCCTTCAACAACATTGCCAATGGCAAGTTGAAGCGTTTGATCATCAACATGCCGCCTCGCCACACGAAGTCGGAGTTTGCTTCGTACCTGCTGCCAGCGTTCATCATGGGCCGTGAGCCACGGACCAAGATCATTCAAGCGACGCACACGGGCGAGCTAGCGGTACGGTTTGGCCGGAAGGTCAGGAACCTGATGGACTCGGACAAGTACAAGGAGGTGTATGACGATGTGGTGTTGCGGGCGGACAGTAAGGCGGCGGGTCGGTGGGACACGAGCCATGGTGGAGAGTACTTTGCTGTTGGCGTAGGCGGCGCGATGACCGGTCGCGGTGCGGATTTGTTGATTATTGACGACCCGCACTCGGAGCAGGATGCGTTATCGGACATGGCGATGGAGAACGCGTGGGACTGGTATACGTCTGGCCCTCGCCAGCGTTTGCAACCGGGCGGCGCGATTGTGGTGGTGATGACGCGTTGGAACACGAAGGATCTGACGGCGCGGTTGTTGAAGGCGCAGACGACGCACCGCGCGGACCAGTGGGAGGTGATTGAGTTTCCGGCGATTCTGCCGTCGGGGCGGTCCCTTTGGCCGGGGTTCTGGAAGCAATCGGAATTGTTGTCAGTCAAGGCCTCGCTGTCGGCGCAGAAGTGGCAGGCCCAGTGGCAGCAGCAGCCGACGAACGACGAGGGGGCGATATTGAAGCGGGACTGGTGGCAGGTGTGGGAGCACGACGAGCCGCCGCCGGTGAACTACATCATCCAGTCGTACGACACGGCGTATTCGAAGAAGGAGACGGCGGACTACTCGGTGATTACGACGTGGGGTGTGTTTTACCCGGACCAAGACTCAGGGCCTAATATTATTCTGTTGGGGGTCCGGAAGGGTCGATGGGACTTTCCGGAGCTGAAGCGGGTGGCGAAGGAGGAGTACGACCACTGGCGTCCGGACAACGTATTGATCGAGGCCAAGGCCACAGGCATCACGTTGCAGCAGGAACTGCGGCGGGTGGGCATTCCTGTTTCGATGTACTCCCCGGGTGGGAGGCGCGTGGGTCAGGACAAGATATCGCGGGCGCATTCGGTGGCCCCGATGTTGGAAGCGGGGATGGTCTGGGCACCGTACACGGACTGGGCGGAGGAGCTGGTGGAGGAGTGCGCGGCGTTCCCGAACGGGGACAATGACGACATGGTCGACTCCACGACGCAGGCCCTGATGCGGTTCCGGACGGGTAACTTTGTGGTGCTGGATTCGGACTACAAGGAAGAAAGAGGTGAGGTGGACCTTGTTCCAGAGTATTATTGAGGACTAGAATCCTTACAAAATCAATGCTGGCCGAGGGTCGTCCATGTCAATGACACTTGAAGACATTCAGAAAATAGTGCAGCAATCCAATGCTGCAAAGTCCCCTGACAAGACGACTACGGCTGCACAGGACCTTCAGACCTTTAGCGGTAATTATACGCCAGTTAGGTTTGGGCCGAGTAATACTGCAGCGACGGCCGCCCCTTCCCCTGCTAATCCCCCTGCCACACAGCCCAAGACCGGAAACGCCCCTGCCCCGACCAATACGCCTACTTCTGGCGGCGGAACGATCAATGTGCCGGTAATTCCTGTAGAGGGACACACGCCGGTCGCGCGTGTGGACCCTACTACATACGAGTGGACGGGAGACAGAGAAAAAGACGGCAAGGTTATTGAAAAACTTCGTAAGCGCTACGGCTGGGAAGAGCCTGAGCAAGGCACACCGGGGTATAGCGGCCTGTTCCGTGGGACACCGGGCAAGCCCCATGGTCTGGGTTATCGTAATGACAACCCCATTGACTACAGCGCGCAAGGCGCGGGCTTCTGGTCCATGGGCATTGACCCAAACGACCCGGCCCTTGGTTACCACATTGCTGCCTTCAAGAAACGCGAAGCAGAGAATTGGCAATGGGCCAATGGAGAATACTGGGCGAACAATAAGCGCACGGGTAATCAATTGGCAGATGACGCAGCGGTATTGGACTGGTACTGGCGAGACCTTGCTCGTCGCATGGACAAGTCCAACAGCTTCTTTGATTCGTTCATCGGAAAACTGTTTACCAATATCGCCATTGGCTGGGCCACGGCCGGTGTTGGCAATATGTTCGGCCCGTGGGCCGCGAGACTTTTTGGCGCGGTCATGGGCGGCATGAGATCGGACTGGGACCCGCTTAACACGGTCATGGGCGGCCTGTCTTATGACACGGGCGCTTTACTTGAACAAACAGGCGTCACAGGCATCGCAAAAAGTGTTTTGCCAGATTGGGCTGAGGTCATAATTCCAAAATCCGCTGAAGTTACAAGCATTGATGCCGCAGGCAAAGCGATTATAGACCCCTATACATGGACGGATGCGCTTAAATCCGCAGGGTGGACCACGGCCAAGGAAGGATTGAGCGGGTTCCAAGAATCACTGTCACAGGAACAGGAACAGGGGCAAGGCGCAGCCGAGGCCGCCCCACTGCAGCCGGGAGTCGCGCCCGGTCTTACCCCGTTGCCGCAGGGCTATGTCCCGCCCCCGATTACTCCCATCCCTCCTGTGATGTTTGGGCAAGAGCAGGGACAAGGGCAGACACCCGCCAACCCGTTTGATACGGAGAACAATCCCTTTAACCCGGGTACTGAGGTTCCTGACTACGCAAAGGGAGGCCCGGTGAGGATAGAAGACTTGTCTAATGATGACTTCATCAATAGAGCTGGATATGGGGGAAATGACATGCAGGGTTCAGCGCGTAGGGATTTGGAAGCCTTGATGGCGCAAATAGGGCAGTACGCCGCTGGCGGTATGGTCCCTGAATATGGATACGGCGGTATGGTCCCTGAATATGGATACGGCGGTATGGTTCCCCAATATGCCGCTGGCGGTATGGTCCCTGAGTATGCAGAAGGGGGAGAAGTAGAACCAGTAATGGAAGAGGTTGCACAAGCTGCTCCTACCCCTCGAAGAAGAAGGAGAAGGAGACCCGCATATCTTGGAAAGCCCGTTAAAAACATGCCGGGCTTTTACAACATCAACCCCGAGAAATTTGATTTTTATTCAATGGCGCGTCATATGGACTCGCCGGGTATTTACACGGTAGGCCCCGCAAAGCTTACCATGTATGAAACTCCGGAAGGTTCAGGGTATGGAGTGCGGGCGCGCCCCGGTGGCCGGTTTGTAACACGGATGCCGTCCGATAACAGTGACGCATGGAACATGATTCTTAGCCACTACAACATGTCTCCTTACGACCCTTATCACAATACGATAACGGCGCCTATTGAAGGTGCCCTTCCTAGAACAAACCTTAATAGTCCCTCTCTTGCAAGGGAGGAATACAACGCAGCAATGCGGGATGTGTATAGCGATCTTGCACAAGAAGGCAAACCAATGATCGCATACTATGACCCTAGATACTCTCGCCCACGCGGCAGGAAACGCACAAGTCCCATGCTCCCTAGTCAGGACATTATATGAAAAAGCCAAAAGCCAGAGGTGTGATGGAGTTCATCACCATTTCCATGTCCCCCAAGGGCCGTGGTCCACGGATGATGCGAGAAGATATGGGAGAAAAGGGCGAGCGCTCTTCCGCCATGGACCTGTCTGAGCTTCTGTCCAAGATGGGGTTCCCTCCGATGATGTCCCCCATGGGCATGAAGGAAGAGATGCCTGAGGAGATGGAAGACGAGGAGATGGAAGATGAAATGGAGGACGAAGGCGAGGAAGAGGAAGAGGACAACAGGGACCTCGACACCGTCGAACTCATTCAGAAGTTGATCAAGAAGCTTGAAGAGCATTGCGCTAACATGTACATGACGGGCGACTCAGGGCGTCGTGGCAAGTAAGACCGCAAAAAAACAGGCCTCTAAAAAAGAGTCTGTTGATGAGTTCATTCGCTCGGCGCTTGGGAGCACAAAGCGCGAGCCCGGCTGGGAGTACGGAAACGTGCTGCCCGTTCGCGTGCGAAAGAACAAGCAGGGGAAGAAGGAAAGAGAGTGGGGGCTTGGCTACAGCGACACCGCCAAGTCAATGCTTGACGCGATTACCCTTCCTCGCCGTGCGATGGAGGGAGAAGAAGTAACGCCAGAGCAGGCCATGGAAATGGCCATGAACGTCACTGCCCCCGGAGTTGCCTCTGCTCGATATGTCCCCGGCATGGCCAACATGCCAATTGTTTACCACGGCACTCCGCATAGGTTTGAGCCTACTCCAGACAACCCTCTTGGTGAGTTCAGAGCCTCTCAGATTGGGACTGGAGAAGGCGCGCATGCCTATGGGCATGGAATTTATTTGGCTGAAACGCCAGACGTAGCAAAGGGATATCAGAAAACGATTCGGCAGTTGAGTCCTTATACAATTGATGGCGAGTCATATCACGGCACAACAACTCGAATGGATGCGCGAGTTGGAGATTATGCTGCAAACGCTTTAGAGAGATTTGACGGCGACAAAAAAGCGGCAATTGATTGGCTAAAAAATGGCTCTCCGGACGAACAAGAAGCGGCAAAAATGCTGCGGAAAGCAAAATCTATTAGCCGAAATGAAGGCTCCCTCTACACCTCCGACCTCCCCGACGAAATGGTAGACCGCATGCTGGACTGGGATAAGCCGCTGAGTGAGCAGGCACACCTTTTCGGCGAGACTGGCAACCCGGCGAGCATACTGACGCCCGAGCAGATTGATGCGGTGCGCGTGTTCGGTGGCCTAGAGAAACATTCGACTGGCGGTGAGTTTTATAAAGCATTGACGGAAGGGGCAATGTCCCCCCGCGCCGCCAGCGAAGCCCTCAACGCCGCAGGCATCCCCGGCATCAAATACCTAGACGCTGGCAGCCGAGGCGATAAAGCAAAACCAACCCGCAATTTCGTTCTCTTCCCCGGCGAAGAGAAAAAGGCCAAAATACTCAAAAGAGAGTAACCCCAGATGCCAATTGAAAAAGCCCTTAATCCTGCTCCGTCATACGAGGTCATCGCCGACGAAGGCCTGATGGAGCCGGATATCGAGGTCATCATTGAGGAAGATGGTGGCGCGACGATTGAGATGGGGGAGTCTGTTCCCGAGATTGACTTCTACGCCAACCTTGCCGAGGTCATTGATTCGTCGGCCTTGGGCCGTATCTCGTCAAACCTGCTCGATTTGTACGATGGCGACAAGTCCAGCCGTGCAGATTGGGAGACGCAGTACTCAAAAGGGCTGGAACTGCTGGGCTTCAACATGGAAGAGCGCACGAAGCCCTTCCGTGGCGCGTCAGGCGCGGTCCATCCGATGCTCACCGAGGCCATCGTTCAGTTCCAAGCGCAGGCTTTCAAGGAGCTGATGCCTGCTGGAGGCCCTGTTCGCACGCAGATTGTCGGTCGTGAGACGTTGGACAAGGCCCAACAGGCGGGTCGCGTGCAGGATTTCATGAACTACCAGATTACGACGGTCATGTCGGAGTTCACTCCGGAGATGGACCAAGCCCTTTTCTATCTGGGCTATGGTGGTTCGGTGTTCAAGAAGGTCTATTACGACGACATGATGGGCCGAATGGTCAGCAAACTGGTCTTAGCTGACGATTTGTACATCCCGTACAACGGCTCAAGCGTCATGAGCCAATGCCCACGGATCACGCATCGCATTGCGATGTACGAAAACGATTTCAAGAAGCGCGTTTGGGCTGGCGAGTACCTTGATTACTCCATTTTTCCGTCCGCTGCGCCCGAATCTCCAACTGAAATTCAGTCTAGCGTGGACAAAATCATCGGAATTGACCCCACGACTCACACCGATGAGATTTTCTTGCTGGAATTTCACGTCGATTTGGACATCGAGGGCTTTGAAGACACCGATGAGTCTGGTCAGCAGACCGGAATCAAGCTGCCATACGTCGTAACGGTCGAAGAAAGCAGCGGAAAGGTCGTTGGCGTCCGCCGAAACTGGCTGGAAGACGACAAACTCAAGAAAAGAATCGAATATTTCGTTCACTACGTGCTGGTAGAAGGCCCCGGCTCGTACGGACTGGGCTTTGTTCACCTGATTGGCGGTCTCTCCAAGGCTGCGACGGCTGCGCTGCGCCAACTTCTTGACGCTGGCACGCTTGCGAACCTGCCTGCAGGCTTCAAGGCCAAAGGTGCACGCATCGCGGACGACGATAATCCGATTCAGCCCGGTGAATGGCGTGACATTGACGCTGGCGGTGCGGAATTGCAGGGCAGTTTGCTGCCGCTCCCGTACAAAGAGCCCAGCGGTACGTTGTTCCAGCTGCTGGGCTTTGCTGTGCAGGCCGGTCAGCGTCTTGCCAGCATCGCGGACATGCAAGTTGGCGATGGGAACCAGCAGGCAGCGGTCGGAACGACGATTGCGCTGTTGGAACGCGGCTCGATGGTCATGTCGGCCATCCACAAGCGGCTGCATTACTCGCAGAAGCTTGAGTTTGAGATGCTGGCCAAGGGCTTTTCGAAGTTCCTGCCTGATGAATATCCCTATGATGTTCCCGGCGCGAGCAGGACTATCAAGAAGCATGACTTTGACAACATGGTCGCGGTCTTGCCGGTCGCTGACCCCAACATTTTCTCTAGTGCCCAACGGCTAACGCTTGCTCAGACGCAACTTCAGATTGCCCAGAGCGCGCCGCAGATGCATAACATGTACGAAGCGTACTATCGCGTGTATGCCGCGATGAACGTGCGCGACATTGATGGCATCTTACGTCCCCAGACCAATCAAATGCCGAAGGACCCGGCCACGGAGAACTCTGCTGTCCTCGATATGATGGATTTGAAGGCATTTGCTGGTCAGCAGCATGATGCGCACATTACGGCGCATTTGATCATGGCCATGTCACCCACGGCGCAGATGATGCCTAACATCTTGGTTACGCTGCAGAAGCACATCTTCGATCACATCCGTTTGAAAGCGGAGGAAGACGTGGAAGCAAGCATTTACCAGCTGTACGGAGCGGACCCAGACCGCCGTGTATCCATGATTCAGCGGGAAGGCATGGCTGCGTTGAAGATCGCGCAATACCTGCAGGAACTGAAGCAACTGCAGGAGCAGTTGTCAGGTGCGGGTGGTCCGCCGCCCCCGGACCCGGTGGTACAGCTCAAAGAGAAGGAGCTGCAGATGCGCCAACAGGCCGACCAGATGGACGCACAGCTTGCACAGCAGAAGCTCCAACTGGAACAGCAGAAGGCGCAGGAAAACCTTGCACTGCAGCAAAAGCGTATTCAATCTCAGGAACAGATTGCTGTCATGCGCGCGCAGGTCGCGCAGGAAAGAGCGCGGATGATGAACGAACAAATCAGGGGAGCACAGCAAAATGCCTCTTAAGAAGGGAAGCAGCAAGAAGATCATCGGCGCTAACATTGGAGAGATGGTCAGGTCCTTTAAGCGGACTAATAAGATCGGGACTAGCAAGCCGAAGTCTTTGGCAGCGGCGACCAAGCAGGCCGTTGCGGCTGCTTTTAGAAAGGCGGGCAAGCCTCGGATTATGAAAAAGGTTGCAGGCGGTGCAGCGCGGTCGGTGGTTCGTCGCGATGGTCGCCAGCCCACGAAGATTTATTGAAAAGGGACTTTATCTTAGGTATAGATAACGTATACTTTAACTACAGCCTTTCAGACGGTGGCTAAAACCGTCTGCTACCCTCATGGACATTAAGCCATGCTTGAATTTGCAGAGAGCATATTGAAAGAAATAAGGAAACTTCAGGCTGACACTGAGGCGTTTGTCCTTGGCGGTTCTATTGCCGACATGGAGCGCTACAGATTCATGATGGGCCGTCTGGAAGGCTTAAAACTCATTGATGTCGCTGTCCGGGAACTTCTGGCCAAGCGTACCAGTGACGATTTTTAACCACCGGAGGTCCCATGAGTGACGTAGAAATGACGGCTCTTGAACAGAAATGGAAAGAGTCCGCCG
>Ga0129324_10001931_pt1 | contig 13053 bp, 11 predicted proteins | sample CPBDNA_7_FD_96879 | JGI IMG/M metagenome (GOLD analysis project Ga0129324, IMG submission 96879) | Freshwater to marine salinity gradient microbial communities from Chesapeake Bay, USA - CPBay_Spr_15_0.2_DNA | ecosystem: Environmental > Aquatic > Marine > Coastal | place: USA: Chesapeake Bay... | reverse complement strand
TGCGATGGGTACTTCAACTAATAGTAATTACAATGCAATTATGGCTACGTTTGATACCACTGATACTACTAACTGGAGTCTTATAGGAGAGAAAATTGCCCTACCTGACCCTTCCGGTAACGTTTTGGCCATTACCACTTTAACTTCACAAGATTTAACTGATGAAAGTGTTGTTGGCACAACCACTGTTAGCAAGCGTAGTTATACCAAGAGTCTTATTAAAGGCTTGTTCAGTTTCAATGGGTCATCGCTTTCTGGTAAAGTCGTCACTTTGAAAAATATTACTTTGCCTGGATTTGCTCCGGCTGAAGAAGTAGTTGTCTTTAACTCTTCTACTAATGAAAGTTCCAATTTTACCAATACATTGAATACCGCCAGTATTGCAGGTAAGAATTTCTACGTTCTTATGGAAAATACAAGTGATAGTGTTACTATTCCATCTATGGCATCTTCTGTTACAGTAACCAAATCTGGTGAAACTACTTTTTCGGTTAACAATGGTATCAGTCTTACTACAGTAAATGCTGGTGAATCGTATACTCATAATGGACTTACCATTAACTTAGGTTCCGTTTACGGTTACTTAGTCGATCCTTCTACAATTTGCTTCAAGGAAGGGAGCAAGATTGCTTGCTTAGATGAGAATTCCAATCCTACAGAAATACCTGTAGAAGAATTAAAATCCGGTATGTTTGTCAAGACATATAAGCACGGTTATATTCCCGTTCACACCATTGGCACCAAAAAAATATACAATCCAGAAAATGATACTCGTGAAAAAGATAGATTGTATGAATGCACTCCAGAACAATATCCAGACTTGACTGAAAATCTATACATCACTGGTTGTCACTCTATTTTAGTTAATCAATTAACTGAACAACAAACAACGGATACTTTGAGAGAAGCACAAGACATCTTTATTACGGATGACAAGTATAGACTGATGGCATTTTTAGACGAACGTGCTAAGCCTTGGACAAATGAAGGGATGTACAGTATATATCATATTTACTTGGACCATCCGGACAACCTAATGAACTACGGAATTTATGCGAATGGTTTACTGGTGGAATCGTGCTCAAAGAGGTCTATGGAGGAGAAATCATATATGACTCTTTCTACTGTAGATACTGTAGAAGGTGTGTAATTTAACATCCGTATTAATAGTTACGTGTGTATGTTGCATATTCTGACTCAGTACTTGAAATACGTACGGATATGGATTAACTAACGTTATACCCCCCCCTCACCCCCTCTTCCGGGATATGTGATTTTGTCCGTCAATAATATAATCATTAACCATTAAAATAGGGGATTAAGGTGGTAACAATTGTGCTCAAATTGGGCAATCATTAACCATTAAAATAGGGGATTAAGGTGGTAACAATTGTGCTCAAATTGGGCAATATAATCATTAACCATTAAAATAGGGGATTAAGGTGGTAACAATTGTGCTCAAATTGGGCCAATTTATTTGATTTTGTCGGAAATTAATATGAAGATAGCATTCTTTTATACCGTAGTATAGATGCCTACTTCTACAATTAACCCAATGATGGAAACACCAACAACACCAACAACAGAATCAATAGCAATCGTTACATCATCTACTGAACCTGAAGTATCAACGAAAAAGAAGGTATGCTTTTCCAGTTTTGCGAGCCCCTTCTTTTTCGGCCCGTATGGAAATCAAATGTATCATCTTCTTACCAAGTTTCTTAACGATGACCAGTACGAAATGTATTATCTACTGTTAATCGATGGCTTAGATGATAAAATGTATACCATGGAAGAGGTTTATGATATGGATCTAGAAAACGAACTCAAGGAAAAAATGCCGAGTTATGTTCAACTAGATTCATTGAAGCCCCTCAAATTCATTGGTGGTATTATCAAGTCTCCGGTAAACGGTACTATATTGAGTTCCAATATCAATGATCTCTTGGAGAAATACAAGATTTCATCCTATTTATTTTTGAGTGATTTGAACCACATAGTACCTGACAAGGAATTTTCATGTCAGAGTTTGTGTTGGTACCCCAATCACTTTGATCCTATGGTAAGTATAGTAAGAAATTCATTGCCTATATTTAGTGATATTGTTTGCTTGTGCCCCAATGACAAACAGTTAGTAGAGAAATCCATTTTACATCGCAATATTCATTATATACCCCATACACTTATTGTAGATGAAACGAAATTAGACTGGAAAAAGAAACAACGCCAATTGAGAGCCAAGCATCAAGTTCCTATCGAGGCATTCGTTGTATTAATCAACTGCGGAAATTATGAACCTCTTAACCGTAAAGGTCTGGATTCGGCTTTGATGGCCTTTGAATCTTTTGCTAAGACTCACGATAATGCCTATTTGTTTCTACACGCATGGAGTCTGAAAAATCTACAAAAGGCTCATCATAAATCGAGCAGTAGTTTCTTCAATCCATCGGAAATATTAGAGTGCTTGGATATTCCCGATTTCAAGGTACGCATTCATGAAGATATTGTAGATTATGATACTATATTAGAGTTTACTGCCATGAGTGATGTTTTACTACAGGGTTCACGCACGGAAGGATTTTGCGTTCCTATTTTAGAGGCCCAGTTAATGCAGACACCAGTTATTTCCACTGCTTTTGGAGCCATGAAAGATTACACATTATATGGGATTTCCGTGCCCTATTTGCAAAAGGAATACCTTCAGGTGGCCAAAGGCATGTGGGTGATTCCTAGTGTTCAAGGTATGGCTGATGCCTTGGAAAAAGTATATCAAAAGGATCATATAGGAAATGCAGTAGAAGCACAACAAAAGGTATTGGAACTCACTAATTTGGACTCTATAGTAAGTCAATTTAAATCTATTTTCAATAATGCTACTTCACTAGGCAAACCTCTACAGGAAAGGCGTGCTGAAACAATATGTATTCGTGTTCATTATAATAAGGATTCAAATGAATTTGACTTGTATAAAAATTTTGAATCGAAATTGTTTAAATCTGTTAAGAAACTTACTTTACAAGATTTAGATGGCCAATGGACTTGCTTTTTAAACTCTAATGTTCTTACTGTAGAACCTATGTTTTTCTTATTTCAGGCACAATTTCATAATCTTATTTTATTGAAAACGTTTGATACAAAAGATGGTAGTGTTTATCCCAATGCTGAAGATGTTACACGAGGAAATGTTGACTTCAGTATTGTCAATTATGTAGTGAATAATTCGTATTTGAAGCATTTGTTTACGCCTCAACTGGAGTCCATTTACAATAGCCACGTTCAGCATTACTTTTTGACTCATTGCGTCATGCACTGTAAAGTGGCTTTGAGTGATGGAGTTATAGCAAGAGTTTGAAAATGGGGTTTTTGATTGATTGATTGATTGGTTGTTTGATTGTTTTTAAAAATTAGATAAAAAATAGACTGTAAAAATAGAATAAATATAGATGATGCTGTTCTACACGTAGTGTAAAAGATATGTAAAAATAGATTTAAAAAAGTAGTAAATAAAATAGAATAAATATAATAGAAATTAGAATGTGATATGATTAGTTAGTCTTCTTTTGTAGCATCTTCTTTTGCAGCATCTTCTATCCATTGATAGAAATGCTCATCAAAGACTTCTGGTGACTCGTTAGGTTGATGTTTCTGTTCTTCTGCTTGCAGTTCTGGCTCATGCGCATGGATTTCTTGTGCCTTTTTCAACAGACGTTTGATATAAAATCTTATATCGTCTGAAGAAATTTTGGCAAACTCATTTGTGTAGTTATCTCTTAACTTTTTAATTGAGATTGGAGTACCTGATGGAGTATTGGCTTCTGACTCTGGCGTAGGTTTAAAGAGGACCACACCTTTTTCTCTAGGTCTTTTACGAACCGTAGATGAAGCTGAATTGGATTCTAGTTCTGGTTCTGGTTCTGGTACTGGTTCATTGGAGTCCATTTTAGCCAATCGAATGACTTGTTCTAAGTTAGAGTCAGGTAAGATAAAAAAATTATTGGTTGTCATTTTTTCTTTTGAACAAATGAGATGAAAAAGTAAGATTGATTTTATTTTATTGATGAAGATGACAACTACTACAACTACTACAACTACTACTACTACTACTACTCTATACTGGACTACTACTACTACAACAACTACTACTACTATCTACTAGATACTAGATACTACTACTCCTACTCCTACTCCTACTCCTACTCCTACTCCTACTCCTACTCCTACTCCTACTCCTACTCCTACTCCTACTACTACTCTCGAAAGTGTGGTGAAAGTAAGTGTGGTGAAAGTGGTGCTCGAAAGTGTGGTGAAAGTGGTGCTCTCTAGAATACCTTTCTTTGATCCCCCCCCATGTCTACCATTCGTTTAGGGTAGGGCACTGTAAATAGATATAATAAGTAAGAGTTTATAATAGACACAGAGAGAGGATAAGTTTTAATCCATTCAAAAATTAGAGGGTGAGGGACCTTACGTCATTACACCACCCCCCTTACGTCACATATAAAAGGGATCCGTGGGTAATTGAGAGAGTATAAAAAATCCAGAATATTATACATGAGGAGACGAGGTGATGTAATTCCAAATTGGGTGATATTGGATGTGTGTAGTAGAATAAGCTCTTGGCTGTTGTAAAGAAAAGATCCATTCAATGATTTGTGAGCAAAAAGTATTGGTTTGCCTATATTTCTATAGTACCTTATTTAAAATACATTAAAAAGTGTCGATTATAATAGTCTAAATTTGATTATCAAAAACATTTAAGATGCTTTTCCACTGCGTTTGAAGTTCCGGTGACGTATAATATTCTTGGTAGTAATTCTTACATAGATTGTCTCGATAGTATTCATATTTTTGATTGCTAATTCGACCCAATAAATAATGAAATTCAAGACAAAAAAACAGTTCTTCGTATTTGTTATTCATGATACCTCTTACTTTTTGCGCTTCTTTATAGTACATAGCATACTTGATTAAAAATGCTTTGCATCTGATACTATGATACGGTGATACCAGGTCTTGTAAATCTTTATCAAGGTTCACATTCGCAAATTCAGGAGTATTGAATGCTATTATTGAAGAAGCCAGGTCCATGACATCCCAATATTGTGGATCTTTATAGTAGATTATTGGATCCATTTTTGATATAGGTTCGATTCTGTATGATTCCAATAGATGATGTTCAATGATTTTCTCTCGATTTCTTTTTTGAAAACATAATTTGGAGAGAAAAAAACCTTGTAGTGTCGACCTAAAAAGTGTCATTCAATTTTTCCTAGGTTGTTCGGGTCGGAACATGGAGGCCTATTTTTCTTGTACTATAAAATGCGCGTGTAAAAGTAGGCAAGTCATTAGGTATACCTCAAGCCAAAATATTATTTTGATACTATTATTTTTTCGAATTTTCTTAACGCCATTGTATTGTGTCATCATGTTTGTACAAGACCATTTTATTCTTTATCCCTTACCCAAATATTATTCTATCGAAAATGTTAGAAAACTTTTCAGTCCGCACGACATTTCTGGCAGAATAGTTGAAGGTGGAAATTTCGATGACAATGAGAATGAAGACCATGTTGACGGTGGGGATTGCAAAAGTAAATGCGCATATGTCTCTTTAGAGTGTCATGTTCATTGTCCTAATGTAATTTCTAGCGTAAGGTCGACAATAGAGCATGAATGTTCCGATATTATTATTAGAGTGGCAACCAACTTGCAAATTCATGTAAGTTTAAATACACACTTCAATCAACAATGGTTGGAAGATTTGTTGAAAATGTTCAAATACTACGGAGAAATCTTAGATATCAAAGTATCTATGGAACCAGTATTTGCCATTGTGTACTATAGAGAGATCTCCAGTATTTTTAGAATAGTAGACGATCTTAGAAATGGAAAAATCAAAAATTGCCAGTTTACAGTATCCTTAACAAGATACTGTAGAAAAAAGTTAAATAGTGTCAAGGAACGATTGGAATGTAGTTCGGTACTTGAGCCATCTGCGAGGTCGACTCCGGTAAGCCCAATTCAGTCAATTATACCGAAGGACAAACAGACCCAACTGGCACGAGAGGCCATACAGGCGCTATCTGCTCATCTAAAAGAACAAGATAAGGTTCGTGTACGGGACTAAAGTTACATATCAACCTCGGATAATTACTTTCAGCCAGCAGAAAAAAACAGAAAGTAGAGAATAAATCATTTCAAATATTTTTTCGTTGATAACAATTAAACAATCCACTTTTTTACCTATTTATAAAAAATACATAAAAATATTTCTGTACAGTAATAATAATATACATACATACATACATACATGATCTCGAGACTCAATTGGGATGATTATTTCATTGAAATAGCCCAAGTGACAGCCAAACGCTCCGCATGTGAACGACTACAAGTGGGTTGTATATTGGTAAAAGACAAACGCATTATTAGTCAAGGATATAATGGGTTTTTACCTGGTTGCCCTCACCAATCCATTATACGAAATAATCACGAAGAAGCCACTGTACACGCAGAACAAAATGCCATTGCCGATTGTGCCAAACGCGGTGTGAGTTGCAAAGGGTCGACTGCTTATATTACTCATTATCCTTGTATTATTTGTACACGCATTTTATTAGCAGCCGGTATTGAATCCATTAAATATTTACATGATTATAAGAATGATCCTTTAGTTGTTGTTTTTACAAATCAACTGGATGTAGAGGTCGAAAAAATGCCTATATGAATGTCTCGATAGAACTTTCTCCCATTATGATCTTTTTGGCGTTTCCTATGGCACTTGTCTCCAAAAACGATTCACGCATATTTTCTTTGATTTGTTTCCATGAGAGTTCTGGTACTTCGCATTTACGTTGAGAAATCAAAAATAGGTAAACGATTGTGAATGTCAATAAGATTTTGACAACCATTGGTACTTTGGTCAAATACAACACACCCAAAAAGTTGAATATTAACAAACTATTCAATAGTTGCGTATTTGTTATATTGAAATGCAAAAACTCGGTATTGGTGAGAGGCTTCTCTCGATCGTAGAATTTCCATTCTATTATTTGTAAAATACAAGTCTTGATAATATTCCATTGAAGCACAATCAAGAATGCAAATACTAAGAAAAAGTAATGATGTGCTTGCTTTTTTTCCTTGTAAAAGAAGAAAATGTAGAATGATAAGTATACAGATACTATACCATGAAGCGCGCGTACTAAGAAACTCGGTACTAATGTACCTGGTATACGCTTCTTTTCAGGTTCGGCATTGAATTCATACAAAAAACTGAAGAAAGTATAAATAATACCAATCGCAATGATGGCTAAATATTTATCTACAGTTGTTTTCATTTTGTTGATTTTGCTTGGTTATATTAAGTAGAGAGAAAATAAGGTTTGTGGGTTATTGGTTATTGGTTATTGTAGAATAACTCTTTCGGATTTTTCAGGGGGGTCGATATTTGGAATTTAGGTGGAAGAAAGGCCCACGACACAAAAGGTGGTAAACGCCGTCGTACCAGACGCAAAAACAAAAATGCCAAGAAAACCAACAAAAGGGGCAAAAGTAAGAAATACCGTAAAAAAGGGCGCAAAACACGCAAAATCCGTAGAAGAAAATAAATTTAGATAAAAGAATATATTTTTGTCAATACTATTTTTACTGACAAAAATAAAAAAAGGAAACCCGTACGTGGATACTTTCACCGAGCGTAGCGAGGTGCCTTTTTGTCTCTATTTATTTAATAACTTAACAATTTGTCAACAATAAAACAACTATTTTTTTCATCTATTTTTTACTGTACTACGACTTAACGACCTTTTCGGTTTGGACCGAGTTTTCGACGTTTCCTTGGCTTTGATTCCTGTAGACCAAACTGTGATTCCATAATACAAATTCCGGACACAAGACAATTGACTACCGGTTTTGTTGAAAAACACTGTATTCACATTCTTTTTTTCCATATAATTGCTTTCCAAATGTACAGGTTCACTGCTTCCAATCTTCCACAATCGTAAGTAATTATCAAACGATCCACTGGCAAAGTGACATTGGTCCGGATGAACAGCAATATCATAAATAATACCTCCATGTGCTTTCTCGATTTTATAATCCAGTGCCATTTCATGATTTTCGATTTTCATCACATATATGTCTCCTTTTTGTGTAGCACATACTAAAGAAGCCGATTTGTTCTTCGGTACAAGTACTTCTACGCATTCTACTGTACCTTCTATTGCTGTAGAATCCAGCACACTTTTTATTTCCAATTTATTTTTATTTTTACGAGTAGTCATCAATAGAAATTGCTTTGTTCGTTTCATTGCATTACTTAATCGACCATAGACTACAAATAAGGAATTGGAGAGAAATACAATGCCCTCTATATAATCCATATTTTCGTATTGAATCTCGATCGCCTCTTTCTTTCCATCCAACCAAACGAGTTTACCTGTAGAAGATCCATTACATATGCTTACCAATTTACGATTGGGACTGAGAGACAATTTACTAATATAATGACCTTTATCCAATGACGCGATTATTTTGGTTTCATTGTATTTGACAATATGTTTGTACAGGTTTCGTTGGTCGGTGAATATCAATGTAAGAGGTGCCGTTTTCGACGATGAACCGGATAATGCTCCTTCTATGTAATGCAAATTGTGCATATATGATGGGCGGGGATGTAACTGTAGAGTATTCGTAAATAATGGTTCAGGATCTGATGATGACGAGGGTGATACCATAGATGGCCAGATTTGGATTTTTCCACCGGCGTGGGCGGTGATGATATTATTGTTATCGCTAAATGTGGCGCTTTTTAAATTTTTTAATTTTGGGTTGAAATCCTGTTTTGTATTTGATATTTCTTGATGTTCTGCCCGGCACATTGGACATGTCTTCTTTTTAGCCACATTAAACCATTTATTTAGACATTCTTTATGGAATTTATGAGTACACCCGGAGAATTGTACCTTGTCTTTTGATTCAATAGGATTCAAACAAACCGGGCAATCGTTCTTGGATGGTGTTTTGGATTTGGATTTGGATTTGGATTTGGATTTGGATTTGGATTTGGATTCATTGAATGATGGAATATATTGAAACATGTTTTTTTCTCTCAATTGACTCTTTTCTATATTATACCTCACTATTTTCTAAATTGTCGTTATCACTTTCTACTGGAACTACTGTAGAAGAATCAGTATTGTAATGGTTCTTGCAATTACAACAATAAATACAAGGAGGCAAGCAATTATCGTAAAATGCGTGTATACACGGTAGGAAAATATAATAAAGAATGGCTGCTAGTGTAATGAAAGCGAGTACAATACAAATGATTCTTGTATAGTACAATGCAGTGCGTGTCGTCATAGGTTATCTTTTTTTGTTTCTCAGAATTCACCGTAAGTTTTACTTGATGGTCGAGTACATTTCTCTCTATAATCGTTCAATTTTTACACCTTGTACAGTTAGAATAGCAATAACTTTTTTCAAAAAGGATATAAACGATTTTCTCTTTTAAAGAGTATATACCAGGATTTGCTGAAAAATATGCAACTCTTTTCGTTTACCGTTCTTTCTACTAGTTTTTTGGCACTATTTGCCAGTGCTGACCATTGGGACAATTTTGAAAATTTCATCGAGCGTTTCAACAAAAAATACAACTCCATTAAAGAGTTTGAAACTCGTTTTGAAATTTACCGGGATAACATGGAATACGTGATTGCCGAAAATGCTTTTAATAATTCATATACTTTAGGCGAAACCGTTTTTTCCGATATGACCCAAGATGAATTCCATTTTTATAAAAACAACTTCATGGTCGGCTCCACATGTGGTGCATTTTCCAGTACTCTTTCTACAGTACCTTCCTCCATTGATTGGAGAACAAAAGGGAGCGTGACACCCGTAAAAGACCAAGGTCAATGCGGTTCTTGTTGGTCTTTCAGTGCTACTGGCGCCATGGAAGGGGCCTGGCAAATTGCCAAGGGGGATTTGGTCTCTTTATCCGAGCAACAATTAGTGGATTGCAGTGCCGGAATCAAGTATGGTAACCATGGGTGCAATGGAGGATTAATGGACGGTGCTTTCCAATATGCCATTGATAATGGTATGTGTACTGAGGGTGACTATAGTTACCACGCCAAATCCGGAACCTGTACAGAATGCCAACCCGTTGTTTTTATGTCATCTTGTACTGACGTGACTCCACAAAACGAAGTCGACTTGGAAAAGGCGGTTGCGATGGGACCAGTCAGTGTTGCCATTGAGGCCGATACCCGTACATTCCAAATGTATACCGGTGGTGTGATTACTGGATCTGCTTGTGGAACCAATTTGGATCACGGTGTTTTGGTGGTAGGATACGGAACCGAAGGAACTCAACCTTACTGGTTAGTGAAGAATTCATGGGGTGAATCATGGGGTGAAGATGGATACGTGAAAATCGAGAAATCTTCCAGTACAAATACTAGAGGAACTTGCGGTATTGCCATGCAACCATCCTTTCCAGTTGTCTAAGGTTTGCTAATTAAATAATAATTTTTTACAGTATAAAAAACATTTATTTTGTACTGTATATGGGGGGCTCGCTTTGCTCGCCCAATTGAAGGAATCGTTAGGTATCATTTGACAATATATTCTTTTTTATAAATTCAATAGAGTGTGTTGTATTACGTAAATGTACATTACCATCAGAATATTCTTCTTTTAAAAATCCAGAAGAGTCACATGACTGATCATAAATATCGAAATAAATCAAGTTGTACGTTTTGCAATATTCACTGATCTTTTCGTTCATGTACTGATAATATTGTTTACGTTCCTCGTCACTACCTAAAAATGGAAATGGGTGGTTTGGTGCTACATGAATGTATCGATGTGGTGGTACAATATTATAAACACAAGTCTTGATATTTGGAAATGGTAATACGTTTTCCAAAATAGAGATGAAATACTTTTCTACAATTTCATCAATAACCATTTTGTATGATTTGGTTGTAGTAATGTGCTTATGAATATGGTTTCTACAATCAATCTCACCGAAACAGAATATAACCGTGTCCTGTTCTTGGATATTATATTTTTTAATATTTAATAAGTTTAATCCTAACCTTCCAAATGTATACATCAATTTTCCACCAATATGATAGCATTTTATAGTAACATTGGGTATCGAAATATATCCCCAATGTGAATGTATATGACTTGCATGACTGTCTCCAAATACGTGTATTGTAGAAACCATTGTGTTTTACTATTAATAATAGTAAATATATTAATAGTATTCTTTATGTTTATTTACAGAATATCATAAACCATTTAATGTAATTACTATAGGATAATGATCGCTATTGCTTATATTACACCCTTCTTCATATCCGTGGTAATAATTCACGCTTTTGACTTTATCCAATAAATTGGGCGACAGTAATATATGGTCTATAGCAGACAATTCTTCGGTTTCTACTTGGCAATTTTCATTAGGGTCGTACCAATTGGTATACCGGTCTAATTGATCGGCAAGTTCACCTACTGTAGATAAATTATATTGATTAGCATGACTACCCGCCTGTCCTTTCAGCATTGATAATACACGCGAGTTCGGTTGATTATTATTCAGGTCGGGTACTGTAGAATCGAAATCATTGAAATCGCCCAAGACTATTACATCATAATAGTTCTGGATTGAAGCAATTGTGTTTTGCAAGACTTGGGCTTGAGCCTCGCGCTTTACGCACGCCAATGGGTCATTCGGGTTCGACAATAGATGTGCCCCTACTAAACTTATATTGCGTTTTCCGTTTTGGAGAGAAAATGTAGTGATTAAATGTTTGGAAACTCCGGTCGTACCGGACGAACCTGTATACATACACTGACTGGCGTCATCTACTGGGTAGGTCATCCGGTCTTCCGTCCGGCTTAACGGTAATATAGGATCAATACGTGTAATGAGTCCTACATTTTGTCCGGTGTAGGAATCCGTTCCCTGGATTAAATACGGTTTATATGTCTCTTTGTCCGGTAAGAGTTCGATTAACTGAGACAATTGGGTACAACTCTGTACCTCGCACATATGTATAGTATCGGCGTTCAATTCGGCCACTACTTTGGCCACCGACTGTAGATGACCATATTCTTCGGCCGTGGAATTCCACTCACAACCATCACCGGGGCAATTCTCATAGGGCTCCGTAAATAACCACTCTACGTTGTACTGTGCGACCGTCCATTTGCTTTTATCGGGGCGTCGGTCCTCTACTGACTCCACAATAGAGCAATTGAAAACAGTTGCTTGAGACAAAGTAGCACCGAACAGCAATCCAAGGACAAGCAATCGGTTCATTTTGTTCTAAAGGGGGAAAATAATATCGGGGGATTTTTCCAATAGGACTGGATTGTTAAAAAGTAGAGGGGGTGGAGAGAAATATGGGCCCTCATTCCAGTAATAAAATGATTCCCAATAGAATCATGATACCGGCAAACACCTTTTTGTACAGTGTATTGTCTAATTGTACGGAGTAATAAGACGCAAATGTACCCAATATGAAAAAGAGGGAAATCAATAATGCATATCGCCAATGAACACAAGATTTGGTCCGGTGAAATCCATCGTTACATTGTACTGTAGAATAAAAATACACGGCTACGATTCCTATAGGTAATAATAAAGAAGCAAGTGAGGTTCCTACTGCGGTTTTATAATCTTGAAATACATTGAAATAGATTAGCAAAGGGGCGATTAAAATTTCCGCTCCACCGCCGACAAACGAAGCAACTATACCGGTGATTAGTCCGATGAAGGAGGATTTATAATCATTTGATGTGAGCATATTTTTATAGTATATCTAGGCATTTTTTTGTAGCAAGTTTGGTTCATTGGCATCAAATAGAGAGTCTAAACGATTCCGGTTATAATATAAAGTTAGACCGAAAGTAATATAGATATTCCACTGTAGAAATGGTATATAAATTGAATCGACTTTAGAATAAAATATTCCATTGGAATCATTTAGACACCGGTTTTTATTCTACTTTTATTATAATAAAACATGACTA
>Ga0129324_10001930_pt1 | contig 13056 bp, 14 predicted proteins | sample CPBDNA_7_FD_96879 | JGI IMG/M metagenome (GOLD analysis project Ga0129324, IMG submission 96879) | Freshwater to marine salinity gradient microbial communities from Chesapeake Bay, USA - CPBay_Spr_15_0.2_DNA | ecosystem: Environmental > Aquatic > Marine > Coastal | place: USA: Chesapeake Bay... | reverse complement strand
TGTTTTTTATTACTTTGTTTTATACGATCAACGAATATTATACTCACTAGAAGTGCAACTATCATGAAAAGACAAATCGAATAAACCAATGGATGCGTCATTATTAATACATGACAAACTAATTTCACTCTACACATACTAAGAACACACACATCCTCCCCGGATTATAACCACCACCTCTATCAAATGATAAGTATGTCTTTTTTGTAAATTCTTCTTTCTTATAACCTATCTGTATCTTTCTCTGATCGGAGCCACGATAAGTGTGGGCTAACTTATATGTATAGTTCTTGTCTTATTTACCTTTTCCTTTGTACCAGTTTCATTCGAAAATATCTCAAAGTCCCGAAGCATTCTTTTACCCACTTGTGCAATTGGTTCATGACTCAAACACGCCATCGCCCTTAAAGAAGACCCAAATACATCAAACTCTATACACTCATCACCATTTATAGATACAAAACTACGAGCCAGTAAAATGAACCCCATAAAAACATACATATATCTTGTCTCTATGACACACCGCTTCTCCGATAACTGAAATAATAAGTCCTCTAACCACTCACAAAAAGATAATTCCTTTTCATTTGATACTAGTCTAAAAGGGTCCAGCTCATTTAATACATGTTTATTTGGTTTATGTTTCAGTATTACACCAAATAAATCAACCATTCTCCTCTTATCCCTCCTTATAAATGCCGTCCATAGAAGCATCGCGATCCCAGAATCTCCACGAGATGGAAGTGAGAATCCTAAACCAAAATCAAATAAGCCTATCTTATTATTCGCATCATCTTCTTCGTCCACCATATACAAAAAATTTCCATCATGCATGTCCGTATGAACATGACCACAGTATACCATCCAAAAATAAGATATCATAAGTTTTTCACTCATATCTCTTAGGTACTCCGGGTAATTCTCTTGTATCTCCTTATATGTAAAGCCATGTATTCGTGTCATTACCATACAGCCCTTCTTGACATACTTCATATTAGGCAAAGTTACAAAATCCAAGTCCGATAAAATCAATCTTATTTTCTTATAATTATCAAACTCCTTTTCATAATAAAATTGATCCCGTATCGCATCTAAAAAGCCCTCCAAGTCTATCGCAAATCTCAACTGGAATATACGAACCCCATATATAAAATTTTTCCAATAAACATACTCTCTCTGAAAATTTTCTAATACACCCTTTCTATGAATCTTTACTACATAATCCACACCATCTATTGTTATACAGTGAACCTGAGATATAGAACCCGATCCCAAAATTACCGGATCTATCATCATATTCATATAAGAACCCAACTCGTTTCTCAAAATATCATATACTTCCCTGTATGAATTTGTATATTTTATATTCTTCTGTAATGGTCTTAGAGCATTTATCATATTTTCCGATAAAATATCATCTCTATGACTTAGCCATTGTCCCATTTTTATAGCAATAACACCTCTTTTCTCAATTGTATCTGTAAATTCTCTCGCATTTAACGTGTCACTTATATAATTGTCTAATGTCCCCCTATAATAATGATATATATACTTGGAAATTTTTATGATATCACTCATTTCTTAACCATACTTTTTTATGTCCCATAAAATTTATATACGAAAATTCCAATATAGAAATTCTATGTGATAATCCACAAAATAATATAATCTCTCGCAATGATATTTTATTGTTTTTACTTCCAATATTCTTTGCCGCGAGTATCTGTAACTCGTCTAGTTTGATCTCCTTTTCCTTGTTGTCCCACCCCACGATTTCTACTGATTTCCTATAAGGATATGTATGATCCTCATTAAAAGTATATCTATAATCAGACAAATGTTTAAATGACTCATTTAGACGAAATTTTTTCCATTTGATTTGAAAAGTATGTTTCAAATTAAATAAAGTATCTTTCATCATAAACCATAACCATACGATATGAAAAAATATGAAAGATACGACATCTCTTCTTAAAGCTCTCATATTGTCTTCTTCACAAATATACCCCCGCACATTATTCAAAATATCACGTGTTTTGTCTAAAACAAATACAACTGTTCCCAAAACACCCTTTGCCATTGATTCAAATGCCACCGGAATACCATTTCTCGGATTTCGAGAAAATATAGGAGTCTTGATGATTCCCTGAAGGAATAGTTTCTTTATACTCTCAACACTACTATGTATATTCTCTCTTAAAAATCCAACAAGTTTATTGAAGACCATAATAATACTCAAACAAAAATAGATTTAAGGTAATTTTGGTAATTTTGGTAATTTTGGTTCATTACATTTTCGATACAATGTCAATCTCCAGGTCTTCCGCATTTACTTCAATTTTAGTATTACGATTCAATGTTCTAACCAACACAAATGGCAACTTCTTTGCTTCAACTTCCTTTTGAAAGATAATGGCAGGAGTATCATCTGGATCAACGGGAACAAATGGAGGCATTCCGTCTTCCAATTGCTGAAGACGTACCCCTCTAATACGTGTAAATTCATAGTGTGTCATTCTAGGAGAAGTATTCATTAGTATAATGACAATATAGAATTCTTAATCATTTTAATCACTTTAATCATTTTTTGTTGGGAATTGGTAAATCGTCTCTGTTTTATGATATTCGGGTGATACCCACGCCATTTTACAATGGCAACACAAGTAAATATATTTCATATCCTCGTTGTTATATCTAATATAAATCACCTCTGAATTATTCTTTGAATTACATTCGTTATTTGGACAGGTAATGTTTTTTACACGAGGTAGAGTTGGATCACGAAATGTATACTTGTTTATAAACAAGTCGTAGAAAACCTTTTCGTTACCACCATAATTCGCTCTATATACACATGCAGTCTTTGTATCATCGCATCCCTTGTCCTTTTTACAAGGGCCACATTTATAAATGAGTTTATCATCATCGTTTACATCAAGAGACATCATGTTATCACAAACATCGCAGAACTCCATATCACTTACTTACATATGTAAAGATTTCTTACATCATTTTTATATCGCTCGAAAAAAAATAACTTAGACAGTAGATTCAATTGCCTTTGTTTCCTTTTTATACTTTTGTTTTACTTCGTTTTTCATCTTCATAATAACCTCCTTTTTCCAATCCTCGGTAACATATTTTTTTTCAGGTTTATCATCTTCGAGTTTCCCACCCTCACTTTCTTCTTCGTCATATCCTCTTATCTTATTCTCGACATTCAAAATACTTCCTTTATATTGCATTTGCTGAGACTCCCTAATTGAAGTTACATAGTCATAAATCGTTTGTATAGTTGACAGTTTCATATCATTAAATTTAACAAAAGTACCATTCTCATTTTCCATATAACGAATATCGTCCTTCTTTATACATTCTAAAATCTGATCGTGTTCACTCGCAGATAAACATCCTATATCCTCTACAAGTTTTTTTGCATTCTGTTCACTAAGTTCAAAGACAGCCATTACTTATCATCCTAACACTGCTTTAAACACTTTTGGATAATAAATCTTTTCTTCTTATATTACACCTCTTATTATATATACCTTTGACATCATCTAGAAGAACTCCTCTAAGACAATTCACATAATCATCTGTTACATTTCTACTTGTAAATGACTCGAAGGATTCTCCAACAACCATGCGAATAATAAAATATACAGAATACATTCCACATTCGGAACTCGATTTCTGATGTGAGCGATTGTTAACTTTAATCATCCAAGTTCCAGATCCATGTATTTCATCCCCCTCTTTCTTAAGTCTTTCCATGAATACACTTACCTCCTTATGAGGCAATGATCCGAAACTATCATAAAAGAAAATTGTTCTCTTTTTTATATCAACATACAGGGCATTCCAATGTTTTCCTGGAAGATGTGAGGGGTCTGTATTTAATATAGTTCCAAATGACGTATATTTATTCACAATGTCTTGCATTTTATATTTACAAAGTCCACTTACTACACAATTTCCATATATATCCTTCCTTTCAAAGTCTAATGATGTAGCATTTTCAAAATGAAAGCCCTTATACTTCTTTTCAAAGTATTTCATAATCCTGTCAAGTGTAAAATTATCAAGCCACGTGTGATCATTTATATTCCACTCTTCGGGTACATCTGTAGCAAAACGCCTTTTTACAAGTGCATTATCTCCCCACGCTTTTTCATCATCACCCATCTTGATCCGAATGTTATTCCATAACTCCTTTTTAGTACTACCAAGTTGTATTATATCATTGGGATTTTCATCATTCCATTTTGTTGCAATCTCAATCAAATCCTTTTTTTTGTAACATGTATTCTTTTTCTTAAGGTCCCAGCACATCCTTTTTGTGTATTTTGTAGTGGCATATCGTCCTTTTCTTTTCTTTGTGTTACTTATCTGACTTTTTTGATTTTTTTTTGTATTAAATGACATTTCACTATATTAAATGTACAAAATCTTTCAATCATGGATTTTTATTTATCTCAACTCGAAGAGACATACAATGATATTAGTCTCGAAAGGAATAGAGAAAGAAAGGAAACGAACCATGTCATACTTGCGTGTTTAGAGGAATCTTTGTGCATTACAAAAAAAGATCTAAACGATTTCCACCAAAAGAGTGAAAGAGCCAAAGATTTGTTCAACATAATATCACTTAATGGGGAAATTGAAGTTTATCAAAAGAAACTTAAGCAGATGAAATCAACGAAAGATGCGTGTGAAAAAATAATACAAGAGTGTCTTGAATATGAAAATCATATAGAAAGACAGAAAATTCGTATTCAAGAAAAAATAAGAGTGGCAGAGCAGTATAAACATGATATTAATCAAATGAGAAAAAGCATGGTGGATTGCTCTTATTCATACAAATATCACATTTCCCACATGATACCCGGTTTTGTTGAGAGTCTCCTAAAAAGTAGTTGTTTATAAATTCCATCCTACAAAGTCTCGTATTGTTAATATATGAGCTCATGACTCTCATTTTGGCTTCTTGCTGGGCTCTTAGATAAGGGTTGGTCATCATTTTAAGAAAGTGTTTGTTCACAACAAAATCACCACTTGACCACAAAACCAAACAATTCCCATCAAGCCCGGGACTTCGTGCTGCCCTTCCGATCTCCTGGCAATACGATTCAATATCTCGTGGGACCCCATAATGGATAATCGTTTCTATATCCGGGATATCAACTCCCATTCCAAATGCAATCGTTGCACCAATTACATTTATTCTTCCGCTTGTAAATTGGTCTTGTATTTTCGTTCTTTCTTCGCTAGAAAGTCCAGCATGATAATACCCCGTTAAATAACCCCACATTCGAAGATAATTTGCAATCTTTTCCGTATCTTTCTTTGTCTTACAATATATTATCGTCTTTCCATTAATGAATTCTCTTATAATCTGCATCGCCTTTTCGAAACTTTTCCTCTTTATTACACTCAAATACAAGTCGTCTCTATTCGGAGAAATATGAATACGTAATGGGTCACTTAACTTTAATTCACTTATGATTTTGTTCACCGTACTCTTAGTTGCCGTACCTGTTACAGCCATTATGGGCGGGCTTTTTCTAAACAATTCCTTTATTGTATTGAGTTGAGTATAACTCGATCTGAAATCAGACCACGATGTTATACAATGACATTCGTCTATTGCAATAAGACAAATGTGCTTTTCCATACCTCGAATCCAATCACTCCGAGAAATAAAACTCTCTGGAGTCATATATAAAACACACGATGTTTCACCGGAATAAATACTCCTTTTCTCATCGTAGGAAAGAAGTACTCCATTTGAATCATGAATATCCTGATTTCCAAACGAAGCAAATGTACGGCAAATCGCCGAATATCGTCTCTGTTGGTCTTTCATTAGAGATACCAATGGTGATATTACGATTACCGTCTTTTCCTTGATTAAATGAGGGGCTATGTAACATATACTTTTACCAAATCCTGTAGGCAACACACCAATTACATCTCTATCATCTAATACAGCTTTGAGAATTTCCTTTTGTTCCTTTTTAAATGAAGGTATGTTCAATATACCACATAAATACTTTAAGGATACCCTTTGTTTCATCTTGACTTTTATTAAATAATCACTGTGGATTCATTTTTTTGTTAACGTTGTTTTGGAGCCAAACACATCTTAATATCACCCAAATTACCAACACTATAACATATTATTAAAGGGTAGTCGTTTTTTAAGTAAACTTGTATTGTTTGACATAAGTTTGTGCATTTTGTAAAAAGTGTAAGGTATTTTAATGAAAATACACCTTGAACAATCTCTATATCATCTTCTTTAGCCACAACGGACATACCACCATTTGCCGATTCTCCCAAAATAGTCTCTTGTTGAGCAAAATCTCCCTTGCAAGTTAATATGAGTTGTCCAGCCACAGACTTTATCTCAATCTCCTCTGAAATATTATTCATATCTCTACATAGCTTCTGAAAATCCGACGATTTCATACTAATAACGGATGTGAATTGTGCGGGGGGAACTCGAATATTCTCGTTACTAAGATCCATGAGATTTAATTTAAAAGTAGTAGATGCCTTCTTCATATCATTTTCAATCTTTATACCAAGGTGATTCAAATCGTTATTTTCAACAAACAAAGTTAATGTATCATTATTTGTAATTGTCTTGATAAGTTTGAAGAAATTAACCATATTAACACCAATAATTTGTTTATGAGTACAGTGAAACTGTTCAAAATTCTCATTATTAAGATTCATATGTACCAAAGTAGTGTGTGTTGGATCCATTGACAAAATACGAATGCCTTCGGGACTAAATTCAATATTAGTATCTGGTAAAATTTCTTTAACGGCTTCTATTGTACACTTTAATATTATAGACTGTATTGTTACAACATATACAGAAAATGAATCTGCACACACTGTCTCCATTAAGGATGATTTTCAAATGTCTTTTAAGTAAGTTTGTTCGACTATATATGTGGTAATAAAAAAATCATATACTTGTATAAAATGAATTTCTCAAATATATTGGGTAGTACGATTGAAAACTATCTTGACAATGACACCAATAAGAAAAATAAACCAATCTCATTTTACTTCATCAATGTTATCGTATTCGCCATTATGCTTGTTATTGTTGCCTTTTTTGGAAAATATCTATGGAATCGCTTTTTAGCTGGTGCTGAAAAAGGCGAAGGGTATTTTACTTTTATAAAGCCAGTCCCCTCTCTCTTTCATGTAATTGTATTATACATTGCCATTGGTCTTTTCTTTCGAGGATAATTTTACAGTAAAATTATTATAATACTTGTAAATGCCCGGGGATCTTAACACAAATAATAGATATACAATAACGGATCTGATATGGATGTTTAATTACTATGCTGGTAAGGAAAACTATGAGCACGCAGATATATCTGGACTAGATGAATTTGGGGATTCCCTCGAAGATAAAATGAGTTACCTCTCTAATTATTTATTAGGAACTCCTGGTTATTTTGTAGAGCCCGAGCCGGAACCCGAACCAGAACCAGAACCAGAACCAGAACCAGAGCCTGAACCCGAACCAGAACCTGAACCACCTATTATACTTGAATTCGCTATATATAACAATGATATACGTTTTAGACAAAACAAAGATATTGCGGATATAGGTATTACAAGTGCGTTATTTAAAATAGAAGGAATATCAAGCTTTAATCATTCAAGCGAATTAAATTCTCACTTAGATGCCTCCGGATGGTATGTTCAATCATATTATACATCTCCTTCCACATTTAATTTCCTAATGTGGTCTAATACACTAAATCCGCTTCAAAAAACACCATATCAACCATATGGCAATGTTCTTTATGTATTTGATACACCTCCGACAAATATAACACTCTTAAGTTGTTCCGCTATATTATATGAGAGGTCACAAAATATCACAAACTTGACTGTAGTTGTTGATATAAATGAGTTATATGAACCCGAACCGGAACCCGAACCGGAACCTGAACCCGAACCGGAACCAGAACCCGAACCTGAACCAGAACCCGAGCCTGAACCAGAACCCGAGCCTGAACCAGAACCCGAACCAGAACCAGAACCCGAGCCTGAACCAGAACCCGAACCTGAACCCGAACCTGAACCCGAACCTGAACCCGAACCCGAACCTGAACCTGAACCTCAGCCAGAACCAGAGCCAGAACCAGAAACCGAAAGTCCTTACGAACCCGAGCCTGAACCAGAACCTGAACCTGAACCTCAGCCAGAACCAGAACCTGAGCCAGAACCAGAGCCTGAACCCGAACCGGAACCAGAACCAGAGCCTGAACCCGAACCGGAACCAGAACCAGAGCCTGAACCCGAACCAGAGCCACTTTGGATTGGTAATGTAGCTTTTATTGAAGGGGTATTATTTGATGGGTCGGGTTTCATATTCTCACACGACGAAGGAGATGCACGGGCGGAAAGCTTTTCATCTGGCACATATGATAACTTAGGAATTGATATATATAATGGTTCTTATCCAGGACTTGTTTCCCCCGAAAGTAATCTCATTGGAAGAGCACTTGTCTTACCACATAGTAATGAGAGTAGTTTCATACGATTAGAACCACCTGTTAATAACGAGACATATGAGTCTATGAATTACCAGTTTTATTCAGTATGGAAACATATAGATGATGTTATTTATGATGACAACATAAATAAAATGATACATAATATAGATAGCACGAATTATACCCTAGATTCAAATAAATCGTACAGGATAATTTTCGAGGATGAATTAACTCCTAGGAATATATTATTACAGGGAGAACAGTTGTTAATTTCACCGGATAGATCATTTTTGAATTCGGAAATTAAAGGTAGATTATTTGCCTTTATGACTGGAATATAATTATGAGCTAAAACTCAGTCCAGCCATTCCGGACATGATTCTTAAAATATTGTAATTTACCGAGTATACACTTACATTAAACTTGTATTCTGGAACATTTTCACCATTCTGGAGTTTTCTTTTAACATCTACTGTTTCAAGTTCAAGTTGAATATTTTTTATTCTGGACATGTTACACGCTCCTGATGGCTGATACTTTGTAGGGTCTAAAGAGAAAGAATATACATAAACTCCCTTTTTGTCAATCTTTAAATCGTGTTGATATGGCTGAACATGTTCAAAGTACATATTATCCATAGAACTATATCTCTCGATACCATTGAATAAAAGTCTACAGTTTTCAATAATATTCTCCTTGTAATAATTAAAATTGAATTTTGTTGGAATCAATGGCGTAGCGAGTTCTTGATAATTTCCGTTAGAGTCCATGACGGGCTCTCCTTGATCATCAACTTGATAAAAAAGTTCATCTTGATTTGATGCACCTACAAAGTCTAGATAACTATCTGAGCCAGGTGGAATAAATTCATGAAGCCAGTTTGTATAGTTATTATGAGAATTTACATTTGATACAATATCATCTCTTTGAGCTAACCATATCATATACTTTACGGGGTGTTCGAGTTTTAATTCGAGTGAACTCGTACCCAAAACTCCCAGAAACTCCTTTTTGAATGTTTGCTCAATAAGATATTCGTGGGACCCCCGTGCGAATCGTTCTCTTTCTTCCTTATCTAAAAATACGTAATTTACTAATAAATGAGTATCCATGTTCCATGTAGAGGCGAGTGTAGAGTTAGAAAGATCATCACCTCTCTTAAATGTTGTATTGACAATGTCTGTTAAGAAATTGCCAATATGATGATGATTTTGACCCGCGACAGGTCTGCGTCTTTGTCCTTTTTGTGCACCCGCTATACCATCTCTTGTTTCAATAATAGTATATAGTTCCGTAATTTTTCTTAATTCGACTTCCAATTGAACTTCGTGATATTGCAAAGAGATGAGTGGAAGAGCAAGTCCTGGATTTGTGTTGAACCAAAATGGCAAGGGAACATAAAGTCTTCTACCTACAATAGAAGGTTGCTGTAAATAAGGATTAGAAGTAAAAACTGTAATTTTAGTGGCGTCCTGGGGGTCATCCGTCAAACCCGGGTTTAAGGTAGAAGTAGGATACGTACCACCGCGTATACCATTATATTGTGGCATTGAGACATCGGGTACATTGCCAATCATATGATCAAAATGAGATTTGGCTGCGTTGTCACAAAAGATTTCATGCCAAATTTCAATCCATTCTCCATACATATCACTAATTTGACTTCCTCCAATTGAGAGTGAGACCTTTTTTATCATACTCGTCCCTAAAGATGATATCCACCAGAATTTATAGTCTATTGATTCACCACTCTCATTGTCGTATCCCGAATAAATATCTGGAATATTAATCACAAAATACATCTTATTGATAAGATCTCCACTTCGTGGTAGTTTACAACGCATCTGAACGTTCAAGTCATACGAAAGTTCTGTTTGTCCTTCGAAATCAACACGAATCGCTTCCATAGAATAATTTGTGTAACGCTTGTAAACGGCTTTGAAAAATGTCATTTGAGGATTTCCGTTCAAGTATTGGTTTTGTGCTCCATACGCGGCAAGTTGAATAAGTCCACCCGCCATTCTTATAAATATAAGGAGAAGTTTCCTTATATAAAATATCATGCTTCCATTTGAGATTCACAACAAGGAAATTGAAAAACTTTTGATGAAAACTCCTATAAATGATAATGAGGCGATTAGTAACTTTGATGAATTTATTATTCATGGAGAAAAGTCAATATTTTATATATTTGCATATCGTTCTTTTACACAACTTACATTACGTATAAGTGGTAATGTTATTAGGAATGAACAAGAACTTCAAGATATAATGGGTATTACCAAACGTGATTCGGAGTTTATTTTTCTAGTGTTATCTGATTCAAAATATTGTGAAATCACACTTGAGAGCTATATGGATTCTCTACGTTATCTTGATAGAACAACTATAGAAAAATTATTTTATTATTTCTTTGATTTTCACAACGATGCTCTTAAAGACATCTTAAATGATACTCGTCAAGATACTTGGATAGATACAGGTAAGGATATTCAAGAAAATATATCGGAACCATTTGATTTCGCGGGGTTTACAAATTATATTGTTAGTGGAATAATATACCCTTTTAAGAGGTTGGTTGATAGCAGAATGACTTCAGAGTTATCAGACTGGAATAAGGTTGAAAATGATATAGATGACATCAATGATGATGACGACGAATATGAAGCCGAATATGAAGACGAAAAATGCGATGATATAGGTTCGTTTAGTGTAAGAATAAAACGGTTAGCCATTGGGTCCCTTGTTATTTTCTCATCGATTCTCATAAAAATGATTATACGGTCGAGAATTAGCAATTAGGCATGAAGCAGGGAATTGTAATTGAAAGGATACACTCTAGAAATGATATAGTTCATATATACATTCGTTCTTCAGATGATAAAGTATATTTCACATCGGAACATAAGTATCTTGTTCCTTTTCAGCGAGTTGATTTTGAAGAAAATACTACAGAAACATATGATAAAATTTTCAAGCTACCTTATTGGTTAGACGATAATACGGAGATTTATAGTGCACATAATGTAATTGGTGGGAAAATTGAAAAGGAAAAGTCTATTATTGGAGGTCGCTTGTGTTTATCGAGTAAAACGAGATGGGGTGTCAATTCCAAAGGTATGAAAAAATACTCGTTTATTCCTTGTTGTCGTTCACATTATCCTACATACTGTGTTGCTTCTATAAAGGAGCCCACTCAAATTGATGAATATGTACGTGTAGAGATCATACCTTGGAATGTCGATGAGTCAACTATGCCTATGGGTATATTGGTTGAGACTTTGGGAAAAGTAACAGATGAGTCGTGTTATATTAAGACTCTTTTATCGGGTTATTTACTAGCCACACGGTCACGCAATAAAATCTACAAGAAATACTTACCGGATTATGTAACATCAAACCATGAATCTCTGTGTATCGAAGATACATGGATAGATGTACCTTCGTATTCTATTGATCCTCCAGGGTGTATCGATATTGATGATGCACTTTCTTTCAATGAGGATACAAATGAACTTGCGGTTCATATCGCTTCACCAGATGTACTTGATAAATCTGATTTACTAGATGAAAGTATAAAACATCAAACGAAGACAATATATGTATCGGATTCACCACTTCACCTTCTTCCAAATAGTATCGTAAATGAATTCTCACTCTTTGAGGGAGAAGTAAGACCGTGTTTATCCGTTGTATTTCCTAAATATGATGCTCCTAGAATAATTAGAACGCGGATCAAAGTCACGAAAAACCTATCATACGATGACCCCCATAATTCAGATATAGATAAGCTCATACGAGCCATTCAGGATAGATTTGGATTTACAGATGATCCCCATGAACTTGTTGAGAAATGTATGATTCAAGCCAATTGTTTTGTAGCAAATACACTCATAAAGCAAAATATCAAAAGTCTCTTACGTGTAGCAAAAAAGGGCGAAAGAGCGTGGTATAAATTGGGAACCTCAAATGACGTTCACGAATATTTCGAGTCGCTATATACACACTTTACGAGTCCATTGCGTAGATATTCTGACCAACTTGTTCATCAAGTGCTGATAAAGAATAGACCAATTCTGTTATCAGATATTCATGCTCTTAATCGTTCACAATTAATGCATTCTCTTTTCATCTCAGAGGTTAATATAATTCGAAGAATACCTACCGAAGGCGTGTCTATGACACTACACGGAGTCATGATAGATGTCCATAATAACTATGGTAGAATCCAAATAGAAGATGGTATTATACTATCAATTCCATTATTCCGTCATAGTGTTATTGATTACTTTGACGTAACAAAGAATATAGAAAAGAATATAGCACGGATATCATATTTTCCAGATACAAATTACTATTACGAATGGGAATTAGGAAAATCTACTACATGTCAGATATTCTGGAATAAAACTGAAGGTCTACAAGGTGTACTCTATGCGTGGACGGAACCACCTATTCAAAATTGGATACAGTCACTTATTTAAAATAATCTTGATATTCTTAGAATTCTTAGAATTCTTAG
>Ga0129324_10001927_pt1 | contig 13066 bp, 14 predicted proteins | sample CPBDNA_7_FD_96879 | JGI IMG/M metagenome (GOLD analysis project Ga0129324, IMG submission 96879) | Freshwater to marine salinity gradient microbial communities from Chesapeake Bay, USA - CPBay_Spr_15_0.2_DNA | ecosystem: Environmental > Aquatic > Marine > Coastal | place: USA: Chesapeake Bay... | reverse complement strand
GGCGATGCCGCCAGCGGCAAAAGCGGCGACCTGCAGCAAGCTATGCGGATGATTGCCGACGCCGGGCGCGGTGTTGTGGTGTTGATCCGCGAGCCTTATGCCCGTGCTTTGTCGGACCGGGTTAAAACCCGCATCGGCGAGACGCCTGAGGGGCAGGGAGAGTTGCGCGATTATGGCGTCGGCGCACAAATCCTGCTCGACCTCGGTGTTTCGGAAATGATTTTGCTGTCCAATACGAAGCGCACCATTGTCGGCCTTGATGGCTATGATCTGAGCGTCACTGAGCAGCGCGCCATTCCGAAGATTAAGGACTGATTCGATGAACGCGACCTCAATCAACAATAATAAGAAAATCCTCATCGTCGAAGCCACGTATTACGATAAAATCACCGACCACATGGTTGCAGGGGCTTCGCCGCTGCTCAACGACGCCGGCTACGAGATTGAACGCTTGCCGGTCACCGGCGTATTCGAAGTGCCGGCGGCGTGTGAAATGGCGATCCAAGCCGGCCTTAAAGATCCGCATCGTAAATACGCCGGCATCATGGCCATGGGGTGCGTCATTCGGGGCGAGACGGATCACTACGACCACATCTGCCGCGAGGCGAGCCGAGCCATTATGGACATGACAATGTCACACCGCACGCCCATCGGCTTCGCCGTGCTGACCTGTGAGAACATGGCGCAAGCCGAGGTCCGTGCCGACCCTGCGCAAAAGAACAAGGGCGCCGAAGCGGCCAAAGCGGTACTCCGCATGATCGAGGTGCGCCGTCACTTTTTAGGCCGCAAAAATGACTGATAAAGCTTCCACCGCGTCCAAAGACGACCCGCGCATGGCCGCCACGCGCTTGGCCGCCGTTCAGGCCGTGTACGAGCTCGACATGATGGATGTTGCCGTCGATGACGTGCTCGCCGACTTCACCGCAGACCGCTGGCGTACCGCCGATGAAGACATCGACGCCGAAATGGCGCGGCCGCGTCCGGAACTGCTCAAAACCCTGATTCTTGGCGTCAACGAACGCCGTGCGGACATTGATGCCCAACTGATCCCAGCGCTCACCGGCGCGCATACGCTTGATGAGCTCGAAGCCTTGCTGCGCGCCATCCTGCGCACGGCGGGCTATGAGTTGATGGTCCGCGACAACGTGCCGGCGCGCACCGTGATCTCGGCGTACATGGCGCTCGGCGATGCATTCTACGACGACGGCGGCCAGATCAAACTGATCGGCGGTATTCTCAACGCCATCGCCCGCACGCTGCGCCCAGCGGAGTTCAAGGCGGCGTCTTAAAAGGCGACGCTCGCAACGCGCACAGCCGACTGTTAGGCTATGCATATGGCTGACGAGTTCGACATTATCCGCACCTATTTTGCCCCTCTGGCAACAACGCCGGGCGCGCTTGGGCTGACCGATGATGCGGCGATCTTTGCCGCCCAGCCAGGCTTTGAGCACGTGGTGACGACGGACGCCATCGTCCAAGGGGTGCACTTTTTGGACGATGAAACGCCCGCGAACATCGCCGCGAAACTGGTGGGCAGCAATCTTTCTGATCTGGCCTCCATGGGTGCGATCCCCGTTGGCTTTACGCTCGCCTGTGCATGGCCAAAAGCAACACCGGACGCGTTCATCAAAGACTTTGCCGCCAGCCTTAAACCTTGGGTCGAGGATTACCAGTTTCCGCTGCTGGGCGGTGACACGGTATCGACCCCGGGACCATTGGTTTTTTCGCTGACCGCGATCGGCGCTGTCAAAACAGGCACAGCCCTGACCCGCGGCGGTGCCAAGCCGGGCGACACGGTTTACGTCACCGGTACGATCGGCGACGGCGCGCTGGGGCTGGACGCCGCACGGGGTGCGCTTGAGGATCTAACCCAAGAAGATCAGGCGTTTCTCGCCGACCGCTACCGTGTGCCCAAGCCGCGCGTTCAAGCCGGGCAAGGGCTTATCGGCCAGGCGCATGCGGCCATCGATATCTCTGACGGTCTAATCCAGGACCTCGGCCATATCGCAGACGTTTCCGGGGTCCACATTGAGATCAACGCAGATGCTGTACCGCTATCATCGGCAGCAAAATCGGCATTGGCGCTGGATCATTCGTTGATCAACCGTGTGCTTGGCGGCGGTGATGATTACGAGTTGGCGTTCACGGCGGATGCGCCGCCGACCGGCCTGGATGTGCCGATCACGGCGATTGGCCGCGTTCGGGCGGAGACAGCTTCGGTGCAGGTCATAAAGGATGGTGTCCCCCTAAAACTGCAAACCTTGGGGTTCCAGCATTTCGCGTGATCATGGGGCGTCCCGCTGATACGCCCATCAATCCCCGAATTCCATTGCGCTGCGAATCAACGGCGTGACAATGGCGCGGGGTTGGGCGAAAACCTTAAATTCGTCGGGAGACACCAAGTTTTATGAAAAAACTCGTTATCATTTTTTTGCTCGTTCTTTTGATCGCCGGTATCACCATCGGCCTGATGAAGTGGTTCGGGTTGGGCCCGTTTGAGCAGCCCGAACTCGCAAAAGAAATGGAGCAAGAGCGCAAGATCGAGGCGCCCGATGCGCTGTTCGTCGATGTCGAACCTGTGATGATCAACGTCGTCCAGGAAGGCGCAATCGTGCTGACCATTCAGATGGAGCTCAAAATCGAAACGGCCGGCAACGATAACATTATTAAAATCAAGAGGATGCTGCCAATTTACAAAGACGCATTCATGCGCGATATGCATTCATTCATCCCGCGAATGCTGAATGAAATCGGGCGCCTCGACCTTCCCACGGTGAAGCGCCGATTGCAGATTACCGCTGACCGCGTCGCCGGCGAGCCCGGCATCGTCAAAAGCGTTTTGATCCAATCCATCGTCGACACGCCACAATAAGGCCGGCGCACTCAGCGCAAAAATTCGGGTATGGGGTACACCCACAATATCCACGCACCGCCTATGCGTTGGAAAAACCACGTCCGACAACCCTTGTGTTGCTTTATCGGGGGCGTTCTGGCATGTTCCGGGCGCTTTTAAAGCGGGGTAAATCCGTCATGCGAATTTGATCACCGATCTTGCAATCGGCCGCATTCGCCTGAAGAGGATTAGTTTGTATCAAGGGGAGAGAGAATGCCATCCATCTACATGTTGGTAATTGCATGCGCCTTAGTGGCGTTGCTTTACGGGGCGTATGCCGTCCGTTCGGTGCTCTCAGCACCGGCCGGTAACGAGCGTATGCAGGAAATCGCAGCCGCCATTCAAGAAGGCGCTGCCGCTTATTTGAACCGCCAGTATCTGACCATCAGCATCGTCGGTATCGTCGTCGGCATCGGACTTGGCTTCTTGCTGGGTATTCCGGTCGCCATCGGTTTCTTCATCGGTGCGATTTTGTCAGGCGTTGCCGGCTACATCGGCATGAACGTCTCGGTACGCGCCAACGTGCGCACCACCGAAGCCGCCCGCACCAAAGGTCTAGCTGGTGGCCTAGAGATCGCGTTTAAGTCCGGTGCCGTGACCGGCATGTTGGTCGTCGGCTTGGCCCTGTTGGGTGTCGCCGGCTATTACATGGTTCTCCGCGACATGTACGATCCGAACAACGAACAAGAGATGCGTCACATCCTGGAAGCGCTGATTGCGCTGGGCTTTGGCGCCTCATTGATCTCGATCTTTGCACGTCTCGGCGGCGGCATCTTCACCAAAGGCGCCGACGTCGGCTCCGACTTGGTGGGTAAGATCGAAGCTGGCATCCCCGAAGACGATCCCCGCAACGCCGGTGTGATCGCCGACAACGTGGGTGACAACGTCGGTGACTGTGCCGGTATGGCAGCCGACCTGTTCGAAACCTATGCGGTGACCGTGGTTGCCACCATGCTGTTGGCAGCGATCTTCTTCACCGGCCCGGCACAAGAGCAAATGATGCTGTTCCCGCTGTTGATCGGCGGCGTCTGCATTTTGGGCTCCGTGGTTGCGACGTGGTTCGTGAAATTGGGTGCCAGCCAGTCGATCATGGGCGCGCTGTACAAAGGCTTCATCGCCTCTGCCGTGATCTCAGCCCTGTTGATCGGTGGTACGGTGTCGATGTTCATCGGTTGGGGGACGGAATTCACCCTCAACGAAGGCCTCGTCATCAACGGTACCGATCTGTTCATCTGTGCCATTGTCGGCCTTGCCGTTACCGGCCTGATCGTCTGGATCACCGAATACTACACCGGTGTTGATTACCGTCCGGTCAAATCGGTCGCGGCTGCGTCCGAAACCGGTCATGGTACGAACATCATCCAAGGCCTTGCAGTGTCGATGGAAGCCACCGCATTGCCGGTGCTCGTGATCTCTGCAGGTATTATCGTGTCGTTCTTGTATGCCGGCCTGTTCGGCATCGCGATTGCGGCCACCACCATGTTGGCTTTGGCCGGTATGGTTGTCGCCCTCGACGCGTTTGGTCCTGTCACCGACAATGCCGGCGGCATTGCCGAAATGGCGGACCTGCCGGAAGACGTGCGTAACACCACGGACGCCTTGGATGCGGTCGGTAACACCACCAAAGCCGTCACCAAAGGCTATGCCATCGGTTCCGCCGGTCTGGCGGCCCTGGTGCTGTTCGCGGCGTTCACCTACGACCTTGGGTATTACTTCCCAAGCGTCGAAGTCACGTTCAGCCTGAAAGACCCGTTCGTCGTCATCGGCCTGTTTATGGGCGGCATGCTGCCGTACCTGTTCGGCTCGATGGGGATGATGGCTGTCGGTCGTGCCGGCGGCGCCGTGGTCGTCGAAGTGCGCCGTCAGTTCAAGGAAATCCCGGGCATCATGGAAGGGACGACCAAGCCAGAATACGGCAAGTGCGTCGACATCCTGACGAAAGCCGCGATCAAGGAGATGATCCTGCCGTCGCTGCTGCCGTTGCTGGCACCGTTCGTGATGTACTTCGTGATCGAAGCTGTTGCAGATCAATCCTCTGCCTTCTCGGCACTGGGCGCGATGCTGCTCGGCACCATCGTTACCGGCCTGTTCGTCGCATTGTCGATGACCGCAGGCGGTGGCGCTTGGGACAACGCCAAGAAGTACATCGAAGACGGCCACCATGGCGGCAAGGGCTCTGACGCCCACCACGCCGCTGTGACCGGCGACACGGTCGGTGATCCTTACAAGGACACCGCTGGTCCGGCCATCAACCCGATGATCAAGATCATCAACATCGTCGCGATCCTGCTGCTGGCCATCCTCGCCTAAGCACGATCACGTATGAAAAAAAGACGGCCTCGGGTTGACCCGGGGCCGTTTTTTTATGGGGTAGGGGTTCAAATATCCCGGGTCGACTTTGGCGTCCGAAAATTAATTCTTCTTTCCGGCCTTACCGAAGCGGTTCAAGTTGCCCATCAACTGCTCGATCACGGTGAGTTTTTTACCGACCGTGGGGGTCGTGCGCTCAACCGGTTCGACAGCACGCGATTGCTCTAGTCCGTGGCTTTCCACGTCTTCGACGATGCCGTCTTTGTTGAAGTGGATGATCAGCACACTGCGCTCATTGATGTTGCGTTCTAGAAACGCCAGCTGCTCGGTCTCTTCGCCTATGTACATCCAGGTTTCTTCGCCGAACAGATTGACGCTCGACGGCGAGCCCAAGGCACGTTCGACATCGGCACGCGTGCTCTTTTGCGGCTGGATCGATGCAATCACATCCACATCAGGCATCGCACCGCGTTGCGCGGTGCGCGGCTCACACGCAGAAACCGCCAGCGCGACGGTTAAAACCGCGATCGGCAGAAAAGCTCTTGTGATAACCGGCGTCGGCATCCTACATCATGCTCCGAAAGTGGGCCGGATCGGTAACTGGACACTGCCGCCGCCGGCCCCCATTGTCAATGATATGGGCGCCAAAAAGGCGCACGCAATGCGCAAATGACGTAAGGAATATGCCGCCGTGCTGAACCTGAAAAAGCTGTTTAAGCCGAAAGCTGAGTGGAACACCGCACATGACCTTTATGCGGCTTCCGTGCTGGCAGGGCGCGACCCGGTGTTTTTCGGTCTCTGGGGTGTGCCGGACAGCGCAGAAGGGCGTTTTGAAGCGCTCTCGATGGTCGCGTTCTTGGCGCTGCGGCGCCTGAAACAGCCGCCGCTGCCGTCGTCGCTGGGCCAGGCATACTTCGATATCATGTTTGACGACATCGATTCGAACCTACGCGAGATGGGCGTTGGCGACATCACCGTCGGCAAAAAAGTCAAAAAGCTGGCGGAGAGCTTCTATGGGCGCATCAAAGCTTATGAAGCCGGGCTGAACGCGAACGACGACGCGGCCCTGACGGTGGCGCTGGGGAAATTCCTATTTCGGGGCGTCAATCCAAGTGCAGAGACCCTGGACGCCGCGTGCGGGTACATGCGCACCCAGACACAGCATCTCGCCGATCAAAACGATGCCCAGCTTTCCAAGGGCAAAATTACCTTCGCACCCGCAGAAAGCATGAGCCAATCATGAGCAAGCACCCGACCTCAGGCCCACCACCGCAAGACGCCATCGCCGAGATCGCGCCTGAACTGTCTCGGCCGGTTGATGTGACGCGGCTCAGCGCATCGGGCACCATGGTCCATCTCAACCCGTCTGCGGACGAGTTGGCGGCCATCGCCAAGCGTCTTGACCTGATTTCCGTCGATCACCTGAACGGCAAGATTCGCGTGCGCCCGACGATGGGCCGCGAAATCACCGCCGAAGGCATGGTCAGTGCCCAAGTTCAGCAAACCTGCGTGGTCACCGGTGATGCATTACCAACGACCCTGGAATTCCCGCTTTTGCGTCGCTACAGCGAAGATGCGGACGCGTTGGCTGGCCTTGATGTGGATGAAGACGAAATCGTCGATCCGGACCACGACGACCCCGATCCTATTGAAAACGGGACGATTGACGTGGGCGAGGCCGCCGTCGAGGAACTCGCCTTGCAGCTTCCACCTTACCCGCGCAAGCTCGACGCCGCGTTTGACGAGGTCGTCAGCAGCCCGCCCGGCACCGTCGACGAACCCGAAAACCCGTTCGCAAAGCTCGAACAACTGAAAAAAAGCTTGAAATCAGACGACTAGCGTACGAAGTTGCGCGCTTCTAGACGTTCCTGATAAATTTTGCCGCCGGGACCCGCAGTCAGATGCATACGACCTTGCATCGTGGACGCAAATCCTTTAGGAAGGCGCGCCCGTGACGAGACGGGCAGATAAAAAGGTATTGAGTTATGGCCGTTCCAAAGAAGAAGACCTCCAAATCGTCGCGCAACATGCGTCGTTCCCATCACGCGTTGTCGGCGTCCAATCTCGTCGAGTGCTCAAACTGCGGTGAAACGATGCGCCCACACCACGTGTGTGCCGCATGCGGCACCTACAAAGGCCGTGAAGTCAGCAACGTCGAAGAACTGGCCTAACTGCCTTTTAAGCGAGCTGTTTGGCTCGTATGATGCGGAATCGTTAGAAATTTTTCAGGCATCCGCATGCGGGAAGGGTCCTTGACGACACTTTTAACCTTATCAATCGATGCTATGGGGGGCGACAACGCGCCCGATATGGTGATCGATGGCGTTGACGCCGCAGCGAAGCAGGACTCGAACCTACGTTTCTTGCTGTTCGGCGACGAAGCACGCCTGAACGCCGCGCTTGAAACCCGCGCCCACGCCAAAGCCGCATCCGAGGTCCGCCACGCGCCTGATAAAATCGGCAGCGGGGACAAACCTGCGGTCGCGCTGCGCGGTGGCCGCCAATCCAGCATGCGCCTTGCGATCAATGCAGTATCAAACGGTGACGCCCAGGCGATCGTCTCTGCCGGCAACACCGGCGCCTTGATGGCAATGGCAAAGTTCGTCTTGAAAACGCTGCCCGGCATCGACCGTCCGGCGATTGCCACTTATTTCCCGACCATGCGCGGCGCGTCGGTCATGCTCGACCTCGGCGCCAACATCGAATGTGATGCCGACAACCTGGTGCAGTTTGCAGTGATGGGTGAAGTCTATGCGCGCAACGTTTTGGGGCGCGAGCATCCTTCGGTTGGCCTGCTGAACGTCGGCGCCGAAGACTTGAAGGGCAACGTCACCGTGCGCGGCGCTGCTGAGCGTCTGCAAAACAGCGCGCTGCCGATCCAGTTTTACGGCTTTGTCGAAGGTGACGACATTGCCAAGGGCACAGTCGATGTGGTCGTCACTGACGGCTTTACCGGCAACGTCGCACTGAAAACCGCTGAGGGTATGTCGAGTATGTTCGGCTTTTTCCTGCGCGATGCGCTGACGTCATCGTTTTTCGGCAAACTGGGCGCAATGATCGCTCGGCCGGCGTTGCTAAGGTTCAAAGAGAAATTCGACCCCCGACGCTACAACGGTGCAATGCTGGTCGGCCTCAACGGTATTTGCGTGAAAAGCCACGGCGGCACCGACGGGCTCGGTTTTGCCAATGCGATTTCGGTGGCCGTTGACCTTGTGCGCAACGACTTCAACGCCGGGATCAAACACGACACCTCACAACTGCTCGGCTCAGAAGCGGCGAACAAGGCAGCTGAGGGCGATACTCCCAGCTCGGAAGCGGCGGCTGGCTGACATGATGTTTCGCTCGGAAATTCTCGGCTGCGGGTCCTACCTGCCTGATCGGATCGTGACCAACGAAGAATTGTCGAAGACCGTCGACACCTCCGACGAATGGATCCGCTCGCGAAGCGGTATCGCCCAACGGCATATCGCGGCTGATGGACAGGCTACCTCCGACCTGGCGCTTCGCGCAGGCCAGCGCGCGCTTGAGCACGCCGGTATCAGCGCCGCTGAGGTTGACCTGATCATTTGCGCGACGACGACGCCCGACAATACGTTCCCGTCCACTGCCGCCAAGGTACAAAGCCGCATCGGCATGGTCGGTGGCGCCGCGTTCGATGTACAGGCGGTTTGCTCAGGTTTCATATACGGCCTCGCCGTGGCTGATAACTTTATCCGCTGCGGGCAAGCCAAAACCGTGTTGTTGATCGGCGCCGAGACGTTTTCCCGCATCTTGGATTGGACCGACCGAGGTACCTGCGTGCTGTTCGGTGATGGCGCCGGCGCGATTGTCATGCGCGCCATGCCCGAAGACGAAAACCACGACGGCGGCGGCAACGGTAAAGGCCATAATTCCGGTCGTGGCGTGTTGTCGACACACATCCATTCCGATGGCACGCACTATGATCTTTTGTATGTAGACGGCGGCCCTTCGACGACGCAAACCGTCGGGCATCTGCGCATGAACGGTCGCGAAGTATTTCGCCATGCCGTCACCAACTTGGCCAGCGTGGTCGATGAAGCACTTGATGCCAACGGCTTGCAACGCGCCGATTTGGATTGGCTTGTGCCGCATCAAGCGAACAAACGGATCATCGACTCAACCGCGAAAAAGCTCGGTATGAGTATGGATCACGTCGTGCTGACGGTTGAACAGCACGCCAATACGTCTGCCGCCTCGATCCCGCTGGCGCTTGACGTTGCCGTCAAAGATGGTCGTATCAAGCGTAGCGATCTGGTGCTTTTAGAAGCCATGGGCGGCGGTTTGACCTGGGGCGCCGGCCTGGTGCGCTGGTAGTTCGCCGCGTATTTTCGGATGTCTGCGGCGAAGCGACGTAAATAAAACACACCGCTCTCAAAATTTTTATTCCCTAATCAAGTATCGGCCATCCCTTTGATATTGACGGATTTCCCGGTCAACGATAGGCTTTAGCTGACGCTCAATAGGGGGAGGCCAATTTGCCATGTCAGGCAAAACTATAACGCGCGCCGATTTAGGCGAAGCAGTTTATCAAGAAGTCGGCCTTTCGCGAAACGAGTCCGCAGATTTGTTGGAAAGCGTTCTCGAATATATGGCGGAATCCTTAATCAACGGCGACACCGTCAAGGTCTCATCGTTCGGTAGTTTTTCGGTCCGCCAAAAAGGGCAACGCATCGGTCGCAACCCAAAAACCGGCGAAGAAGTGCCGATCTTGCCACGCAAGGTTTTGGTGTTCCGCCCGTCTCAGGTTTTGAAAAATCGCATCAACGAAGTCCGCAAACCGAGCGAGCCTTCTGACGTCTAATTGATCGGTGCGCGATATGAGCGACGAAACCGAAGCATCAAAATCCGCCAAAGACACAACCGAACGCCCAGCGCGGGCAGAAAAATCCGCGGCGGCATTTCGTACCATCAGCGAAGTCGCCGACGAGTTAGACCTGCCGCAACACGTGCTGCGATTTTGGGAAACCAAATTTCCGCAAGTCCGTCCGATGAAACGTGGCGGTGGCAGACGTTATTATCGCCCCGACGACGTGCAGCTTTTACACCGCGTTCGCGATCTTCTGTACGTTGATGGCTACACCATCAAGGGCGTGCAAAAACTGATGCGCCAAAGCGGCAGCGTGCGTAATTTCGTCAGCGAAACCCAACCGCATGTGCCACTCGGTGACTCCGGCGCTGCGCCGGAAACGGCGCCAGCAATCACGGCGCCCACCGAAACCGCTTGGCTGGACGAGGTCAACGGGATCGTCGCCGACCTCAAAGGCTTGCGCCAGCAACTGCTCGACAGCGCCGGCTGAATTGAGAGCAGGGGGTTTATCCGGGTTCTTCGTGCGCCGCCGCAGCTTTCTGTTGTCCCAACGGATCACGATGATTATAGTCCGCTCCGCGTTGCCCCCTACGTGAATGCGGCGCATCGGTCGGAGTGTAGCTCAGCCTGGTAGAGCACTGTGCTGGGGGCGCAGGGGTCGTAGGTTCGAATCCTGTCACTCCGACCATTTTTTCTCTTCGAAAACAGAATCTTAGCCGAGTAGGGGGTTACCCCGACCTTCGGCTGGGTACCCTCTGGGTACCCGTTTTGAGTTACTGCCTCAGAAATCATCTCTCTCAACGTTCTCTCGGCTCTGCTTCGTGGTTATTTATCTTTGCCACGAATCACCATTACCGACTTAATGAATCCGTGTCCACAGATACCTCGAACGCGCAAAGTAAATGTGCTTATAAGGGGGGGATTGCGTCCGCTCTTAATTTGTAAGCGGACATCGTGCAGTTAGATAACCTAGGTCCGCAAATGACCCATGGAAGACGTGATAAAATTTTGGTGCGTTTCCATACAGGACGATATGGATAAAAACTATTGCGAGCTCATTTCAGTCGCGTGTTTCCTCAAACCTCTAGGTTCTTTATATGTATATATATTTGAACCTTAGGAGGAGCGGTCCTGCCGCTTAAGAAACGATGCGGAAGGCGACCTTGAAGCGCCCTAACGATCCCGACGCACACATTCAATTCATTGCTGCGTTGTTGGAAGGAAATCAGATATCCGCCGCGGAGTCCGCCTCCAGAAGAGCGCTGAAAAAATTCCCCGACAGCGCCCAGATCAGTGTCCTGAGAGCCGAAATTCTGGCCAAGACAGGTAAGTTTCAGCCGGCGCGGCATATTCTTCAAAAGCTGATTTCGCGTACCTCTGATCTCGCCGTGGCATATTTGCTTTTAGGCGTCATTGACTGCGAACAAAATCTTGATGAAGACGCAATTTCACACTTTGAAACGGCGATGCAGATTGAACCGAATAACCATCAGGCGAGTTTCTTTGCGGCGCAGCTTTATTTGAAAAAATTAGCTTATGACGATGCAGAGCGGACGCTCAAGCAAACCTTATCCAGCTTTCCAGGTCATATCGAGGCGCTGAAAAGTCTAGGTGAATTGATGGTAAAGACAAACCAATACAAAGAAGCTATCGGCTTCCTGCGCGAGGTTTTGGCATTGTCTCAGATGGATGCTCAAAGCGCTTCATTCTTAATTCAGGCAGAAGCGATTGCAGATGACCCCAAGGTTGCTGTCGCGACGGCGGCGGAATTAAAGCCTTTTTTCATGGAAAGCATTAGTGTCTGGGAAGCGGAGATATTCGCGTTTATCAGAGCGGGTGCCTACGAAGACGCGATAAAATCTTGCGACCTGGTGATTGCTAAGACGACGAGCCCGACGACCGCCATCGCCTATAAAGCTTCCGCACTTGTGCAAGCTCATCGCGATGACGCCGCATCCGAATGCCTCGCACTTGATCGGTATGTCTTCGTTGGCACCTTGCCGATACCCAAGGGTTATGTCGATATCAACGCATTTAATGCCAGCCTAGTCTCGCAAATTAGCGAAAATGAATCTCTCGCCGATCACGCATCAAATCGATCGCTTATAAATGCCAGTGATACGCTCGAGTTATTTACCGGCGAAGAAACCGGCGCGGTTAAAGCACTCCGCACATCCATCCGAATGTTCGTCGAAAATTACATCGCAACCCTCGATGACGCTGTCGAACATCCTTTTATATGGTCGAAGCCGGCTGAATTCCGCATTGAGGCGTGGGCGAACGTATATACGCGATCCGGCAAACAATTGGCGCATTTCCATCCGCCTGCATACTTGAGCGGGGTGTACTACCCCAAGGTGCCGGAAAATTTGACGGTGAACAGCCTTGGCGAGCAAGAAGGAGCGCTGCAACTGGGTAGGTCTTATTATCGGTTACAAGCGACGCGTGAGGTCGACGTCAGAGAAATCATGCCTGCTGGCGGCTCTATAATCGTATTTCCAGGATATGTCGGTCATAATACCGTCCCTATTATGAGTTCCGAAGAAACGCGGGTCAGTGTTGCATTTAATGTTATTGCACATTGAGAATTCGCATTATCTGCCAGATGCTAAAGTCGTGAACAGGAGATTTTCGCATTGTGCGCTGTCCACAATTCAGCTCCTTAGGTCTAGTGATCGACCAATACAAAATATGGCTCTATAAGTCCGTTCTTGGCTAGAAGCAGACCATTGACCCACTATGGAAAAACGTCTGCTTCCTGTTAAAATGCAGTCATGACCGCCACCCTAGCCAACCTCCTATCCAACAACCACGGCCTCCGTGTGTTCTGTGACGCCTGTAAGCGCGTTGCAGACGTCGACGTTGAGGCTATTGCAGCAAAGTATGGTCGGAGTGTTACGCTGACTGAGATAGGCGTGAGAACGCCGGAGCAATAATCCACCACTGAAGCGGCCAGATTGTCTGGTTGTTGGCCGGAGTAAAAATCCGCCAGTGGTAAGCTTTCTGCTTTTTGCAGAGGGCGGGGATGAAGCAAG
>Ga0129324_10001926_pt1 | contig 13067 bp, 14 predicted proteins | sample CPBDNA_7_FD_96879 | JGI IMG/M metagenome (GOLD analysis project Ga0129324, IMG submission 96879) | Freshwater to marine salinity gradient microbial communities from Chesapeake Bay, USA - CPBay_Spr_15_0.2_DNA | ecosystem: Environmental > Aquatic > Marine > Coastal | place: USA: Chesapeake Bay... | reverse complement strand
CGGCGTGTTGAGCTTGTACACGTTACCGTTCTTGATCTTTGCGTAGATCGCTGACGTCTTCGTGCCTTTACGTACGAACATTGGAATTGCTCTGGACATGATGTATCTCCTAATTGATTGATCGAACCATTCGACCAATTACACAAATCAAACCGACCGCGGATCACGGAACGTGAGCCGTGAAAAACGGACAAGGTTCCAGAGTCGTAAATCGAAAAGAAGGTTCCATGACTACGAATCGGGGTTGGGGGTGTGCTGTGCGGCCAGGGGGGAGATAGTCGATGAGGGATATAAAAGGGCTTTTTTATATTTTTTTTTATAAAATTTTTTTACAAAACAATTAGTTGTGCTACTATCCTGACCCATGACTGGAACTACTAGAAAGTGCCTGTGTTGCAAGGTTACCCAGGACAGTGCCGAATTTGCTTCAAAACATATCTGCTCTGCTTGCAAGATCGCCCAAGCCCAAACGCGAATCTCCGAGTCGTATAAGAGCTATTTGAAGAACCTGCACTCTCAAAGTAAATCTGGCAACAGCAAAGGGTCAGCCCACCGTGGCCTTAGTTGGTCGATAGAGCTGGAGCACCTGTTAGAGCTGTGGGAGAAGCAAAGCGGTCGGTGCGCAGTGTCGGGCGTTATTCTTACGCACCATAAAGACGGTACAGGTAAAAAAGAATACAATGCCTCTATCGATCGGGTATCTCCCGACAAGGGCTACACCCCCGAAAATACCCAATTGGTCTGTTACCGCGTAAATATCATGAAACACAACCTATCAGAAGACATGTTTTACTGGTGGGTCAAGACTATTGCTGATTTCTCTTGTGATTAGATATTAGTAACGCTAATATACGCTATGGTTGACATAGAAGTATTAGCAATCGAGGGCCTCGACGACGCAATTATCGGTTCAACGATCCGTAATGGCCGCGAGGTGCTTGCGTACAACTATGATAAAGCCGTTGACCTCATTATAGCGGCAGGCCACTCCGAGGAGTACGCCGAAGAATGGATAGCAGAAGTGTCGTCGAAAGAATTTGACGGGGCTCCTGCTTTTATATACGTAGATAACAACCAAGAGTTCTATGGACCAAGCAGCCCAGCTGGAACAACCGTCCACTGACTTAGTCAGCGCGCGCACCGAATTCCAATCGCGAATGCCGTACATGGGCATAAGCCGTGGTTCGTTAACCATGCAGCAGGAAAAGTTGGTCATGCTCATGGTTTCCGGTATGAGTACAGCAGCCGCGGGTCGTGGTGCGGGGTACTCTTGCCAGCAGGCCGCCTACGCTGCCGCCAAAATCCCCGATGTACAAAAAGCCCTCGAGTACTACCGCGAAGAGATGCGTGAAACTGTAAAGTTCACGGCTCAGAACGCGCACATGATGTATATGGAGGCTTATAACGCCTCTGCCAACGCCACTGAGATGAAGAACACCACTGATTCTCTAGTCAAGCTGCACGGTTTAGGCGTCCCCGATACCGCCCCCCAGGTAAACATCAACATTAACGGCACCAAGCAGCTCGAGCGCATGACTGACGAAGACCTATTAAAGATCGCAGGTAAAGACCTCCACTACCTCGAACCTAAAGGCGACTAGCATGAAATGTTGGCAGTGCAGATCCCCTCTGATTTGGGGGGGCGACCAGGATTGTGATGACGATGAAGAGTTCCTTATTGTCTCTAACTTCAGTTGTTCTAACTGTAAAGCGTTCGTTTTGTTCTACACGCCCAGAGAGATAGATGACTGAAGTAAAAAAGGTCGAGTGCATACGCTGTAAAGCGTCGCATTCCGAGACCCTGTACTCGGGGGACGACCGCCTCTGCGTGTATTGCAAAGCGGACATCGCTGAGCAAGGACCGTTACCCGCGGTTCCCGAACCGGAACCCACGAAGGAAGAAACACTAGAGGAGAAGGCGCGCGCGGAACTCGCTCTACGGTTCTTGACGCGTAAACGGCTCCTACCGTTCGTGGAGCGGTTTAACCCTGACTATTCAGCGGGATGGGTACACAAAGATATATGTAAACGGCTTGAGGAGTTCTCAAGAGATGTCACTGAAAAGAAGTCTCCAAGACTTATGCTATTCATGCCGCCTCGACACGGTAAAAGTACGCTTGCGTCAGTGGCGTTCCCAGCTTGGCACCTTGGGCGAAACCCCGAGCACGAGTTTATCAGCTGTTCTTACTCGGGCTCTCTTGCTATGGGATTCTCGCGCAAAGTCCGCGGCCTCCTACGTGAAGAAGGCTATAAGTCAGCATTCAAAACCCGCCTTGACCCACATTCTCAGTCTGCTGAAGCTTGGCTTACTACTGCTGGCGGGGGTTATGTTGCTGCCGGTGTTGGCGGGGGTATTACTGGTAAGGGCGCTCATATCCTTGTCATTGATGATCCGGTAAAGAACCGTGACGACGCGGAATCATCGAACGCGCGCGACAGCGCCTGGGACTGGTATACGTCAACGGCGTACACGCGTCTTGCGCCTGGTGGCGGTGTGCTGGTTATCCTCACTCGTTGGCACGACGATGATCTTGCGGGACGCTTACTTAAAGCTGCAGCAGACAACGGCGAACAGTGGGAGGTGGTTAACTACCCCGCCAGAGCAGAGGTCGATGAGCCCTTCAGAAAGCGTGGCGAAGCGCTTCACCGAGAGCGATACGACGAAGAAGCCTTAAAAAGAATTGAGAAAGCGGTTGGCCCTAGAGACTGGTCAGCGCTGTACCAGCAGAACCCTGTCGCGGACGACGGTGAGTACTTCACGCGGGACATGATCAACTACTACGACCGTGATGAGATTGACCACGACCGTATGCGCTTCTACTGCGCGTGGGACTTGGCTATCGGCAAGAACGATCGCAATGACTACACCGTAGGTATGGTCATAGGTGTCGATGAGCAGGACTGCCTGTACGTGGTCGACGTTGTACGGGGCAGGTTCAACGGGTTTGAGTTGGTAGAGCAGATACTTGATCTCTACGAGGTCTGGAAGCCGTCGATCATAGGTATTGAGAAAGGACACATTGAGATGGCCCTTGGGCCGTTCCTCGAGAAGCGTGTACGCGAGCGCGGGTTGTACGAAGCGTATTTTAAAGACTTAAAGACTGGCCGCAGGGACAAGGAGGCGCGGGCCAGAGCAATCCAAGGCAGGATGCAACAGGGCATGGTCTTCATGCCAAAGGACGAAGAATTTACTGGCCCACTGGTAGCAGAGCTGTTGCGCTTTCCGAACGGGGTACACGATGACCAGGTAGACGCTTTGGCTTGGATAGGTCTCATGATGACGGAGTTCAGTACCTTTATCGAACGCGTCGAGCATGTACCTAGCTGGAGAGACCGACTACCGGGCCTATTAAAAGGCGAACGCACTAAATCAGCCATGAGCGCATAACAATGATAACGACTAAGAACATCAGCCCCGACAAGGAAGAAGAGATTTCCCGAACTCAATGGGCGCGGTACGAGCGCGCGCGAGACAACGGCCACCTGGATTATATCTGGATGGCTAAAAAGTGCGATGAGTACTACCGTGGAGATCAGTGGGATGACGAGGACGCCGCAGCCCTAGAGGCTGAAGGCCGCCCCGCGTTGACCATTAATACGATCCTCCCAACCGTCAACACAATTCTAGGTGAGCAGTCCACACGCCGGGCGGATATTCAGTTTAAGCCCCGGCGCAACGGGGACAGCGCAGTCGCGCATACATTAACTAAGCTGTACATGCAGATCGCAGACAACAACAAGTTGGACTGGGTCGAGCAGCAGGTGTTCGCAGACGGTTTGATAATGGACGGGCGTGGGTATTTTGATGTCCGTATGGACTTCAGCGACCACGTTGAGGGCGAGATACGGATCACGGCTAAAGACCCGCTCGACATCCTCATTGATCCTGATGCGAAGGACGCAGACCCCAAGACCTGGAACGAAGTGTTCGAGACTAAGTGGATGACGCTGGATGAGATCTCTGAGCTCTACGGTAAGAAAAAGGCGGAGCGCCTATTGTTTGTCGCTGAGAACGGTATGAGCTTCGGGCCAGACTCCGTTGAATATCAGGAGACGCGGTTCGGTGACACCCAGACAAATGACGACTACTTTGGTGCGGGGGTTCCTGGAGACGAGGAGTACCGTAACGTAAAGGCGTTGCGCGTCGTAGAGCGCCAGCATAAGAAGCTGACGCGCGTTACGTTTTTTGTCGACCCGAACACCGGGGATCAGCGACAAGCCCCAGATGCGTGGTCAGAAGCGAAGGTAAAGAAGTTCGCCAAGCAGCATCAGCTGTCTCTAATGAGTAAAGTGATCCGAAAAGTACGCTGGACAGTAACGTGCGACAAGGTTGTCCTGCACGATGACTGGTCCCCGTACAACGACTTTACGATCATCCCCTTCTTCTGTTATTTCCGCAGAGGCAGGCCGTTCGGCGTTGTCAGAAATCTGTTATCCCCGCAAGAGCAGCTAAACAAAATAGCGTCTCAAGAGCTGCACATTGTTAATACCACAGCTAATAGTGGCTGGATGGTTGAGAGCGGATCGCTGGTCGGTATGACCGCTGATGACCTCGAGGAGCACGGAGCGGAAACAGGGCTCGTGTTGGAATATCAGCGAGGCACTACCCCGCCTCAGAAGATTCAGCCGAACCAGATCCCTACTGGCCTTGACCGTATAGCCCAGAAAGCTGCGGCAAACATTAAGACTATCTCTGGCGTAAATGATTCGATGCTGGGCACGGACAGCGCAGAAGTGTCAGGTATCGCGATTCAAGCGAAGCAGAACCGTGGCGCGATCATGATCCAGGTGCCACTAGACAACCTGCGCAAGACCCGTCAGTACCTCGCAGAGAAGATCCTGAACCTCATACAGACTTTCTACACAGAAGAGCGCGTTATCCAGGTTACAAACGAAGACGACCCGCTCAAGCCGCGTGAGGAGATGATCATCAACGCGATGACACCAGAGGGCACGGTCATTAACAACCTGATGGTGGGTGAATATGACGTGATCGTGGCAACTGCACCTGCACGAGACAGCTTCGATGAGACGCAGTTCGCTGAGGCCCTAAGTCTACGGCAGGTAGGCGTCATGATCCCAGACGATGCGATTATCGAATACAGCCACCTAGCGCGTAAGGGTGAGCTTGCTACCCGCATCCGCCAGATGACAGGCCAAGAGCCGCCAACACCAGAGCAGCAGCAAGCTATGGCGCAGCAGCAAGAGATACAGATGGCTCAGATACAGCTGGAGCTCGCCAAAATGGAAGCTGAAGTTAAGAAGCTGCAGTCAGAAGCCGCATTGAATATCGCGAAGGTTCAAGACACCGCAGAGATAGACCCACAGGCACGAATGGCTGAACTTCAAGCGAAATTGCAGATGAACCAAGAGCAGCTACAGCTTCGCAGGGAGCTGTCGTCTGCGACCAACCAAATTCGGCAAGGTCAAGCAGAGACAAGTGCGGCTACGAAAATAGCCACAACTGTTATGCAAACCTCTCGAAATAACCCCAAACCACAATAGGACTTTGATATGAGCAAGAATGAAGACACTACAGAAGACACGACAATGCAGTACGACGTAATGCCCGGTGCAGACCGCCCGGACGAAGACCCAGCGGGGCTTGACCTTAATTTTGGGTTAACAGACGACCCCGTTACGGCGGAAGTTGCCGAGGAAGAAGTTGTCGAGGAGGAAGTTGAAGAAGAAGTTGAAGAAGAAGTTGAAGAAGAAGTCGAAGACGAAGCCGAAGAAGAAGTTGTGGCTGAAAGTAAGTCGTCTAAAAAACAAATGGTGCCTAAAGCCCGCCTAGATGAGGTGCTTGCAAAACAAAAAGCACTGCAGAAACAACTAGATGAGATGACAGCACAGAATGAAAAGTCCGCGGAAGCGCCCGACGCCTACGATTTTGATTCGAAAGAAGTTGAGTACCAAAACATGGTGCTTGATGGTGAAACAGAAAAAGCTGTTGCGCTCCGCAGAGAGATTAGAAAAGCAGAGCGAGCCCAGCTTGAGTTCGAAATGCGACAAGAAATGAACCAAACCGTTAGCAAAGACCGGCAGATGACGGCCTTGCAGAACGCAGCGGCAGCAATGGAAGAAGCATACCCGGTGTTTGACAGCAACTCAGACGTTTTCGACCAAGAAATTACTAACGAAGTCGTAGATTTGCGGGATGCATTCATTTTGAAGGGTTATGACGCTGTAGATGCCCTATCGAAAGCTGTGAAATACGTCGTCAAAGACCACGACCTCGACCAAGCGCAAGAAAGTGTGCCAAGTCTAGCTGGTAAAGCGCAGAAACCTGATGAACTTGCTAGAAAACGCGCCCAGGTTAGCAAAAAACTTCGCGCCGCAGAGGCTCAACCGCCTGAACTTCCTGGTGAAAGTTCTTCTAATCATGGTGATAAAGGGTTTGACCTATCGTCTATGACTGAAGAAGAGTTCGCTGCGCTGCCTGAAGCTACGTTACGGCGTATCAGAGGCGATATTATCTAACGAGGTGAGTAATGCCCACTAAAAAAGACCCAAGAATAGCCCGAGCAGGAGTCTCGGGCTTTAATAAACCCAAGCGGACGCCTTCTCACCCAAAAAAGTCGCACATTGTGGTGGCTAAAGAGGGGGATAAGATCAAAACCATCCGTTTCGGCGAGCAAGGTGCGTCGACCGCAGGCAAACCCAAGGCGGGTGAGTCTGAAAGGATGAAGGCCAAACGCGCGAGCTTCAAAGCACGGCACGCGAAGAACATCTCGAAAGGCAAAATGTCAGCTGCTTATTGGGCTGACAAGGCCAAGTGGTGAAACAACTAGTCTTTGCGTTAATAATTGTAGTGAACGGTGAAATACAGCAGAACGCAAAGAGTTACTGGCAAGGGCTATCGCGATGCCGGTGGTATGCAGAGGAGCTAACAGTTCAGGGGACACTCAGAAAATACGAGACCCCTGTGCACGCGTACTGCGTTCCTGAATATGTAGACCCACAAAAAGTAACAATATACGAATAGCGGTTGCTTTGTTATATTAGCTGTACTAATATGCTAATACGTCCATCCCTGCGATATGGGGTCGGCCCGTAGCCGTAAAAAACGTAACCCCCCGCCTACAAAGGCGTTAAACCTGTCGAGGTCGCACCTCGCTAATCAGCGCTAGTTCGTTGTCCCACGATACGGGAATACGGATTAGCCGCTCCTTTAAGTCGGCTGATAAGGCGGCATGTGCCGCATAAAATTATTCTGTCAATTTATTAGGAGGCCATCATGGCTTTAACAAATTTCGGCACCTTGACTGGTGACCAACTCCAAGCTTGGAGCCGCGACTTCTGGAAAGTAGCTCGCAATCAATCTTTCATCAACCAGTTCGCTGGCGCGGGTTCAAACGCTATGGTTCAGCGCGTAACTGAACTTACTAAGAACCAAAAAGGCACCAAAGCAAACATCACTTTGCTTGCTGACATGACCGGCGACGGTATCACTGGTGACAACACGCTGGAAGGAAACGAAGAAGCCCTCCGCGCGTTCGATATCAGCATTGGTCTAGACCAGCTACGTTTTGCTAACCGCATCGCTGGCCGTATGGCTGACCAGAAGACTGTAGTTAACTTCCGTGAGCAGTCTCGCGACGCACTTGCTTATGCAATGGCTGACCGCTGCGACCAGTTGGCTTTCTTGACTTTGTCAGGTGTTGCCTACACTCAGAAAAACAACGGCGGCCTCCGCACTACTTCAGCTTCTGCTGGACACGAGCTGGTTGACCTTGAGTTTGCTTCTGATGTGTCAGCTCCAACTAGCGACCGTCACCGTCGTTGGGACGCTACTAGCGGCCTAGTCGCTGGCGACACTACTGCTGTTGCAGGCGCTGACAAGATCGGCTACCGCACTATCGTAGAGTTGAAGGCTTATGCTAAAGACAACTACATTCGTGGTATTCGTGGTGCTGGTAACCAAGAGACTTTCCACATGTTCGTTACTCCTCAGCAGATGGCAGCCCTGAAGTTAGATTCTGACTTCCTGGCTAACGTCCGCAACGCTGGCGTTCGTGGAACTTCTAACAGCTTGTTCTCTGGCTCTGCGTCGTTGATGGTTGACGGTGTCATGATCCATGAGTTCCGCCACGTGTTTAACACTTCCGGTGCTACTACTGGTTCTTCTGCTAACGCTGGCGCAGCTGGCTACAAGTGGGGTGCTGACGCTGACGTAGTTGGCGGACGTGCTCTGTTCTGTGGTGCTCAGGCCCTGGCCCTGGCTGATATTGGCTTGCCTGAAATGGTTGAAGATACTTTCGACTACGGCAACCAGTCTGGTATCTCAGTAGGCAAGATCTTCGGTCTCCGTAAGCCTAAGTATAACAGCGACATCAGTGGCTCTATACAGGACTTCGGTGTTATCGCCCTAGATACTGCACAGTAAGACAATCGCCCCCTCTTCGGAGGGGGCTTTTTACTTTATAGGAACTAATCATGAAGATTGTAAGCAAAGAGTCGCTACGAGTAACGACACTAGGCGGGACAGCTGTTCTATTTGAAGCAGGCGTACCTAGAGAGATCTCCGCCGAGATTGGCCTTATTGCCATCCAGATGGGCGCGAAAGAGTACAACGAAAAATACGTCGAAGAACGCGATGCTGAAATCGCTGTTTTCGAAGAAATTGAAGAAACTATAGCCACACAAAATTCATCAGTGTCTGTCGATGATGAGCTAGTCACCTGTCTTGAAAAGATGATGGACGAAGGTGACCCAAGGAATTTTAAAGCCGATGGTTACCCTAAAGCGGCTGCTGTAAACAAAGCCCTTGGGAGAACGGTCGACGCAGATGCTCGAGAAGTTGCTTGGGAATCAATCCTCAACTCATAGGTAAAAAACGATGGCAGTCACAGTACAGAGCGTAATTGACAGAGCACAGACAGTGCTGCAAGACACAACCGGAGTTCGATGGCCTGTTGTCGCAGAACTTGTCTTATGGGTGAACGACGCACAGCGAGAAATCGCCCTTTTAAAACCCGATGCCGCAGCAGTTAACGATACGATTACTCTTATCGCTGGCACAAAGCAGTCGATCCCTACTGGTGGCAACCGCCTTTTGAAGGTCGTCAGAAACATGTCTTCCGCGAGCGACGGCACGGGCAAGCGCGCTGTACGTTTAGTGGACAGAGAAGTTCTCGACGCACAAACGCCAGACTGGCATGACCCCACAGTAGCTGGCGATGCGGCGCACACCGCTGTCGTAAAGCACTATATTTATGACGAGAGCAACCCACGTAATTTTTACGTATACCCCGGCGTCAATGGGGCGGCTTATTTAGAGATCATCTACTCCTCTAACCCTGCGGCTGTTGCTCAGGTAGATAATTTGTCTATCCCTGACATTTTCGCGAACGCGGTGCTGAACTACGTTTTGTACATGGCCTACATGAAAGATGCTGAATACGCTGGCAATCAGCAGCGCGCGTCTAGCCACTTCCAGTTGTTTACAGCATCTATTACGGGCAAGGGACAGATCGACGCGATCACAAACCCAAATATGGAACGTAGGGCCCCCCAGCAACTAGCGATGGCGTAAATTATGGCGATTTCGTACGAAGCGCTACTGCCCGATATCCTACCGATGGTTCCAGGGTGCCCTGACTCGTTGATTAAAAACAACATCAGGTCTGCCGTCATTGAGCTCTGTGAACGCGCGAGCGTGTATCAAGCTGAACTAGACCCCCTGACAACCGTCGGCAATATCTACGAGTATGACTTAGAAGCCCCGTCAGGCACGGTGGTGCAAAAGATCCTATGGATTACTCATGAAGGCAAAGACCTCGAACCCCTAACCTCTACCCTTTTAGAGCAAAGAATTCCTAAATGGCGCGAAGGAAACGGCGTACCTGAATACTACGTACAGCAGGGGTCAGCATTGGTTTGGTTAGCCCCGATTCCAACAGCAACGGGCGTATCAAGCACCATCGTCAGGGCCGTACTCAAGCCAACGCACACAAGCTCTGCGTGCGATGACGGAGTCATGAACGACTATAGAGACACCATTATCAATGGTGCCCTATTCCGACTGCTAAGAATCCCAAACAAAGAATGGACAGACTTTCAAGGCGCTAGTGTGTATGGGTCTTTATTTAACGAAGGCACCATGATAGCGGAGCGTAAAGCGCGTGGCGCAGATACCGGAGTAGCTAGGAGAGTTCGATATGGTGGAACGACAGGTGCATGGCGCACAAGACGTAGACACTATGGCCGCGGCGGCTAACCCGGCGCGAGCGAATATCCGGGAAGAATGGGCGTGGGTAAAACAGGGTATTAAAGAAATATTAGCCGAGCAGCCTCAGCTAACTTTCATACCAGAAGACGTGTACGCAGCCTGTTTGAACCAAGAAGCCCACCTCTGGGTTGCCCCAGAAGGTTTTGTGATAACGACGGGAGAGCGGGACGAGTTTACGGGTGCCAGGACATTCTTAGTCTGGTTAGCGTGGGCCAAGGTCCGCGGACAAAACTGCGTGATTCAGTACTACGATTTTTTCGCCGCAGTCGCAAAAGAAAACGGCTTTAGCAATATAGAAGTACGAACACCAATTACTGCGATTGAGCCATACCTCATATCGCAAGGTTGGAAGAAAGACACAGTAGTCTACACGAGAGAACTCTAATGGGTAGCAAACCTAAGCAACAGGACTATCAAGCATCAGACGGCGAAAAAGCGTCAGCGTCTGTCGCGATGGCAGAGTATACCTACTTCAAACAGAAGTATGATCCGCTGCTACAGAAGATGCGCGATGACTCCCTAGGCACTAACGACGATAAGACGCTTAGAGGTCGCGCAAACGCCGACACTATGCAAGCACTTACATCCGCTCCGATGGCGCAGCAGGCTATGTCTGGCCAAGGGTCAGAAGACCTCGCGCAAGCTTACCAGGGCCAACTTGGTATAGCGGACAAATCCGCTGAAGATATTCGCAACAAAAAACAAATGAACGTGCTCGGAACCGCCCGAGGCCAAGCGTCTGATGCCCAGTCTGGTATGGCGCAAGCAGCAAACCTCGCGACCTCTGAAGCCCTAGAGCGTGCTAAGAATAAGCAGCTGGTGTCCCAAGCGAAGATGACCGCTATAGGTCAGGTAGCAGGTGCCGCCCTTGCGCAGGGTATGGCAAACAAACAGACAACTGGGCAAAAAATGGGCGCGAACGGGATGGGGCCACCCCAAGAAGTGAAAGGCTCGTTCTTTAGCCCGGTTAATGACGCTGGCCAAAAAGTTTCTGGTTTCAATAACCGTCTTGCGTTTTCAAATATTTTTGGTGGGGGTTAAAAATGCTGGTGGGAGCAGGTAGTTTTTCAATGTTAGGAGAAGCCGCGCTAGCGGGCCTCGCAAGGCAAAACGGAGGGCAAAACGGAGGGCAAATTGGAGGGCTTCCAAATGTTTCGGACCCCGAAAAGACATACGCCAACATAACGCGACAAGAATATCTTGACTACGTTAGTCAGTATCGCGATTTCGAAGAGCAAATGATAACCGAGGCGCAAACAGACACGTCGTTGATCGATGCGTCACGCGAGAATGCGCAGATTGCCTCCGGCATAGCGCAGGGTGTATCAGACCGTAACGCTAGTCGGTATGGGGCGGCGCTAACGCCTGCTCAAGCACAAGAACAGAGACGAGCTCTCGAACGTGGTAACACGCTTGGGTCTATACAGTCGGTCAATGACGCCCGCATTGCGCAGCGCGAACTTAATCAAAACAAACTCGCAGACCTAATTAATATCGGGCAAGGCGTAAACCGGTCGTCCCTGTCTCAAATGGGCTCAGCCGCAGCTAATGCGACGCAACGTAAAAACGCGTACGACTCAGCGAAAGCCGCGTCCAAAGCGCAAACTATGAGCACCGTTGGTAGTTTGGGTGCGATGGCAATCATGGCTTTTGCCTTTTAAAGAGAGAATATTATGTCCCTAGCAGCAGGCATTGAGAAAGGCATGGCAGGCGCAATGGCTTTTGGCCAGCAGCAAACTCAGAACAAGCTCGCGAAAGCAAAGTTTGAAGAGCAGAAGCGGCAGTACGACCAGTCGTACGACGAGAGCGTGCGTCAGTTTAATCTTACTAATACCTTAAATCAGAATCAGGATAAGAGGCTGCAGGAAACTCAAGACCAGGATACAAATAAGTATAATAGGGAGATAAAGCAACAGGACGCTGACTACCACTATAGCATCTTGGATATGGGGGGCTATATTGCCGCAGATCGAAAGAGCCTGAATTGGCAAAAAATAAAAAAAGGTGTTGAAGAAGGAGACGGACAGGCTGAACAACTCGTACTTGGTTATGCGACACAGTTCGGTAATTTACCTGAAGGCTCTGTCGCCGAAAGCATAAGAGCGCTGCCCGAAGGAGGTTTTGCTGTATCAGTGCGAAATGCCGACGGGTCTTCTGGTGTGATTACAGAGGACGGCACAAGTAACCCTGATTCTACCGTCGTAAACTTTGCGCCGGGCCAGCTAGCCAAACTAGCAAACACTTATTTTCAGCGCGAAGTTGCGTCGAGAACAAGCAAGTTTAATTCGACGGCCAATCAGACCGCCCAAGATATGATTGCCACAGATTTCGCACTACAGGCCGTCAACGACCAAGAAGCTGATTTTCTCCAAAATGCGGAGTATGAGCGGCAAGTAGCTGCCGCTGCGCTACAGAAAGGGGGCACCGCGCTAGCTCGCGGCGTGGATATTGCTATCGCAGACGGCGGTCCTGAAGTGGTCGATATGATTGGTAAGGACCTGGGTGTAGCCAGACCCCAACCAACTGTAACGGCGAACCCTGCCCAGGTCGATGATAGTGCACCTGCCCAGACCGATACCCAAGCACCTGCTATGCCCACGCAAGCACCTGCTGCACCAGCCCCTTGGAGCATGGACAGTGTAGACCGCGGTACGAAAAGCGGAAAGCTAATTGCTTCATTAGAAGGCGTGGCAAAAGATCGAACAGCAAACCCAAGGTCACGTAAAGATATTACACCGGCCGGCCAAACAGAAAAACTCATGGCCCGTAAAGCCGAGCTTGAAAAAAACATAAGTGCCGTAGAGAAGAATCGGGCGAACACCCCGAACTTAAAGGT
>Ga0129324_10001922_pt1 | contig 13077 bp, 9 predicted proteins | sample CPBDNA_7_FD_96879 | JGI IMG/M metagenome (GOLD analysis project Ga0129324, IMG submission 96879) | Freshwater to marine salinity gradient microbial communities from Chesapeake Bay, USA - CPBay_Spr_15_0.2_DNA | ecosystem: Environmental > Aquatic > Marine > Coastal | place: USA: Chesapeake Bay... | reverse complement strand
TAAATACGCTCAATAAAATAAATAAAAAATTATTGTCAGTATTATCGTTTTTTATAATTTCAGTAATAAAATAGTATAAAATCAAAAATAACGTAATTGCATTTAGTATGTGGATGTCTTGAAGAAAGCTTTCATTAAAATTTAAATAAGAATGAAGTAGCAGCCATATGGATCCAAAACCATAGTGATGATGTAGGAAGTTTATTCCAACAATATATTTAAAGTTATCAGAGTTAGCAATTTGCCCAGCGTGATAATGAGACAAATCATCTGAAAAACCACTACTATAAATTTGAGCTAAGCTTAAAAATAATATCGTAAAAAAAATTAAAATTATATTTTTATTAAGGTTTAAATGGATTTTTTTTTTATAAATGGTTAAAATAGAAATACCAACAAATAAATTACAATAAATAACTATATCATTGAGTGGTATAAAAAAATTAAGTAATTGAGCAAGAAAACTAGTTGCAATTAGTCCCAAGATCGAAGTTTCTATTAAATTTAATTTTAAGTTGTTAAAAAAAATTAATTTGAATAAAATTAATCCATTAGAAATAATAAGAAGCAAAAATAAAAAAAAATGAATAATTATATTAGACATTTTTTTGTTTTAGATAAAACAAAACCGCAAAGTAAGCGACAATGCTAATTACTAAAGCTATATATGATTTAAAAAAAATAACATTTAACAAATAGGGAGTGATAGCAAAGGCTAAGTACGGAATAAAAGCGTATTTAGCGGTAATTATTTTCAGTAGTAGATGATGAAAATGATTTTGGTCTGGTTCTGCTGGTGATTTTTTATATAATAATCTTTCTATTACAATTCTAACTAGGTCTATAGATGGTAAGAATACTAATAAAATTATTTGATCAAATAAAATGTAATTACGATTGAATAAATCTATAAAAATTAATGAAAACAAAATAGAAAGTAAATTTACTCCTGAATTTCCAATAAAGATTTTATTTAGCAAATTTGGAAGTGTAATAAAAAATAAAGAAATTGCAATTGCCAGATAAAGTGGCTTTGAAATTCCTGTAATTATTATAATTGATATTATCCAATAAATACTTAAACTTATCGATATTCCATTAAGACCATCTGAAAAATTTAAAGCGTTATATATAAAAAAAATACAAAAAACTGAAAAAAATAGCGAGGCCTCATTTAAAACTACAACACCTCTTATATCTTGAAAGACAAGTGTGCTTATAGTTAGATTCTTATCAAGAGGTAGGACGATAAAAAGACATGTTAGTAAAAAAAAAGTTTTAATTTTTGCTGCAAGATGAGTTCTATCATCAACAAAACCTAATATAAAAAAAAATGTTAATAAAAACAGCCAAAGCAGCAATTGTTTTAGCGAAATTAACGCCAAGTAGTTTTCGTATATAAGTGAGCTAATTAAATAAGGCAAGATTATCAAGCCACCAATGGACGGAATTGTTTTAGAATGAATTTTTCTTACATCATTTGGTTTGTCCATTATTTTTAGATAATTTGCAATTTTTTCTTTAAAGAATAATAAAAATGCAATAATAAACAAAAAAATTGTATGAAAAATATAATCTACATTCATGATTTTTAGCACCTTAATAAACTAGAAAAACAAATGATACAAAGATTTATTGCAAGCTCTAAAAACAAACTATTTATTGATTTTTTTATTTATCTAATACCTTTTGCAATTATAGCTGGTCAAGCGCCACTCAACATAATTTCTTTCACAGTATCGATTATTTTTATTATCTTAATATTTAAAGATAAAAAATATTATCAATTTAAAAAGTATTTTATTTATTTGTTTTTTTTAATTATATTTTTTTCTATTAATATATTTTATTCTACCCAACCATATTTGAGCTTATTATCAGTACTTAGTGTAATCCGTTATTATATTATGTTTTTAGCAATTATTTATTGTTTTAATAATATAAATAATTTTAGGATTAATTTTACAAGAATTTTATTTTTTTCAATATTATTTATTACTTTCGATTCTTATTTTCAGTATTTTTTTCATGAAGATATTTTTGGATATCCAGCCATAAATAATAGATTAACAGGTCCCTTTGGTAATGAACAAGTGGTAGGAGCCTATATCACGAAGCTAATTTTTTTATCGTTTTCTTTTTTAATTATAAAAAAAATTGACGTTAGATATATTTTTTTATTTGCTATATTTATATTTGCTTTGGTAGTGCTATCTAATGAAAGGTCAGCAAGTATAATGTTTTTATCATCTTTAATTTTATTCTTTATTTTTTCCTCTGTTAGACCTCTTTTTAAAATAAGCTCTATATTAATAATTGTAATTTTTTTATTTTTGATATTTAATAATAATAATGTATTCAAGGATAGGTTTATAAATGAGCCTATAAAAACTTATAAAGACAATCATCACAAGGCTCATTTTTTAACTGCTTTAGAAATCTTTAAAAAAAATAAAATTATAGGAAATGGGATAAAGACATTTAGGTTTGAATGTAAAAAAAGCAAATATGAAAATATAAATTCAATATATTATAAAAATCGTTGCACTACTCATCCACATAATTTTTATTTAGAAGTTCTTTCTGAAACAGGAATTTTAGGAATTATGATATTACTAATTCTAAATTTATACATTTTTTTTCAACTATTAAAAAATTTTTGCAATAAAAAAGAACAAAGAAAAGAGATCCTTTTAATATTTTGTAGTTTTTTTATTTTATTTTGGCCTTTGCAGACTACCGGTTCTTTTTTTTCTAGCTGGAATGGTGTATTTTTCTGGATATTTTTTGCCTTTTTTTTTAATTGGAAAAGCAGAATTTTAACATAGTTGTTTGTATAAAATCACTTCACTTTTGTTGTCAACTAAGAAAAATCTTCTGGAATTATAATTAAATTTTTCTAATATTTTGAAACTATTGCAATTCAAATTTTTTTTAGAAAATTGCTCAAAACTTTCCCCACTTCTAACTTGATATAAAAAAAGTTTTACCTCAGAATTTTTTTTAAAAAATTTTCTATCTTGTCGAGCTAAAATTTGCTTTTCATGCATATACATGGGTATTTCATTTTTAAAATAAAAAAAACTATTATGGTTTGTAAAATATCTTTGGTCTTTATATTTTGTGTTCATTGTATCAATAATTTTTTTTTGACTAAATACTAGATCATTAAAATTAAATAAATTTGGAAATATAATTGCAAATGCCAAAGGAATTAAAATTGCCAGAGAAAATAACAATTGCAATTTTACTAAATTATTTAAAATTTTAAATTTTATTTCTTTAGCAAAAATACCAACAAGCAGTAGCAATGGAAGAAACCATCTGCTTTGGTAATTACCAAGTATTAAGACAGACAAAACGAATAAGATAATAAAAAAAATCAAGTTTTTATTTTTTTTAAAGTCTAAAAAATATAAAAAAAACATTCCTAAACCCAAACATTTAAATAAATCGCTTGGGTGCAAGGGCAAGATTAATTTAATAGGTATTAATAATATTTGGTAAATTTTTAGAAATGAATCTGTAACGTCCATTTGCCAGGCAGTTAAGAATTCTTTATTATACACATTCCACCACTCACTGTTAAGCTTATTTATTGATATAATTGGTAAAAATGGATCCTGATAAATTTTATATTTAATTAAAGCCAATGGAAAAAGTGCAACAAGCAATATAACAAAACTAAAAATTAATATAAAAATTTTTTCTTTAAAATTAAATCGAATTACGAAGGTAGCAAAAAAAAGAACAATTGCTAGATATGGTAAAAAAATTGGTTTTGTTGATACTGAAAATATATTTATGGCAACAATTAACAATATACTTTTATATGAAATATCCTTTTTGAATATATATAGATAAGCAATGGTGTAAGCAGAAATATAAGATGGTAACAAAAATAATTTTTGACTGCCAATCAAAGGTATAATGTATGGACTTGAAAGAATTAGAGTGTGTCCAAGCCAAGCTGAGCCAATATTTTTTTTTTTAAAAAAATAATTATTAGATAAAATAATAAAAACTAGACAGCTAAAATTTAAAATACTAGAAGTATTGTAAAAACCAAGATGAATTCCAAATAAATTTATAAATTCATTGCTACCAATAACCAAGTAGTCTAGCCAGTGGTTTTGGTAGAAAGTTCCATCTATTATTTTTTGAGGTATCTCTAGATGATACCTGATGCTATCTTCATCGGTAGGCATTAAATGTGACAAAATAAAAAAACAACTTAATGTCATTAGAATAGTTTTTGAGTAAAATTCTTTTTTAAAAAAAGAATAAATTTTTGAGATATTTTTTATTAAAAATAACAATCCCAAAACTAAACTAATTGAAAAAATACCTATAGAAAAGAATTGGCTACTTATTTTAAGTAAAAATAAATAAGTATTAACGATATAAATAAAAAAAAATATCAATAAAAAAGTGAAAATATTTATAATAATATTATTTTTATCTTTAAAACTTATATAACTTATTTTTTTAGCAATAGAATAAAATCCAATTAATGATAATGCTGATAATAAGTAGCTCACTGTTTTAATTAATTATCTTTGTAGTTGCTTATATGTTTTAAATATTTCTGTTTATGAATGTAATTTTTTCTATTTTTAGCATCTTTTGATTAGAGTTTTGTTGGCATTGTTGTTAATTTTTTGGTTCTAAATATCTAAAAAAGTATTTATTAAAAATATCTTTGAAATACAACGATTTTAATTGGAAAATTTAAATATTTTAAAATGATATGCTTTTATATTAAATGACTATACTTTATTTAAAAAACAAAAAATTAGTAAAAAATGTTGCCATACATATCAATAATTGTGCCATGTTATAATGAAAAAAATACTATTGTTGAGTTAATCAATAAAATTAACTTAGTTCCAGGTATAAAAAAACAAATAATTTTAGTAGACGATTGTTCAACAGATGGAAGCAGTAATTTAATAATAAATAAATTAAATAATAGAGTTAGTAAAATTATTCACCACAAAAAAAACTTGGGCAAGGGGGCTTGCATCAAATCAGCACAAAAATACATAGAGGGCGATATAGTTATAATCCAAGATTCTGATCTTGAATATGATCCAAATGATTATCATGTTTTAATAAAGCCTATATTAAATAATAATTCTAAAGTAGTTTATGGATCAAGATTATTAAAGAAAAATGCTAGAGAAAATTTGGAAAATTATAGCCACTGGATAAGAGTTGTAGGAAATTATTTTTTAACCAAGTTCTCAAACTTTGTTAATAGACAAAACTTAACTGATGCTCATACTTGCTATAAAGTATTTGAAGGAAAATTATTTAAAAAAATATTATTAAAAGAAAACAATTTTAATTTTTGTCCAGAAATTACCACAAAGATAGGAAATTTAAATTATCAGATTATAGAAGTTCCAATATCGTATTATGGTAGAAATTATACTCAGGGAAAAAAAATATCTGCAATTGATGGAGTAAAAGCTTTACAAACGATCTTGAAGTATAAATTTTTTGATAAAAAAAATTTGAATGATGAATAATTAATTAATTTTTATGTATTTTCATTATTATAGTGATAATTTTATATTAAATTTTTTACCTAGTTTTTTATTTTTGGTCTTTTTAACTTTTTTTTCTTTTTATTTTTCAGCAGTTTTTACAAAAAAAAAAATTTTTTTTTTTAATAACTCTCCTTTTATAATTTTTGTAATTATTCTTGCTCTTTTTACCATTGTATTTAATTATCTTGTGTTATTTCAGACAATATATTTAATAAAATACACAGTTTTTTTATTTTCATTATTAATAATTTTATATTTTTTTATATGTTTTAAAAAAAATTTAGAATTTAAAATTTTTTTTGATGAGTTGAAATTAAGTTTCTGCAATTTACCTATATTTACATATTTAATTCTATTATTATTTTTTTTGATAACAATACTACCACTTAGTGATGCCGATAGTATAAGCTCACACCTATATTTTCCCATCTCTATTTTAGAAAAAAATAATTTTTTAATTAATTTACCAAAAGAATTAGAGCTATTATCCTACTTAAATAGTGAAATTATATTATTTTTTTCACCAATTTTGAAGTCCGACAATTTTGGTTCGCAGCTTAACTTCTTTTCACTATTAATTTCAATAATATTACTAAAAAACAAGCGTGGCTCTATTTTGCTTTGGTTAACATGTCCTTTGATGATTTTTTTTATATCAACTCAAAAACTACAGCTTTTTTTTGCAATTATTTTCTTATTTAACGCAATATTTGTGTTTAATTACAAAATAAAAAATAAATTAGAGATATTTATAATTTGTTTTTTAATTACTTTTTATTCTTCTGGAAAAATGTACTACCCTTTATTTTCGATTCCTTTAATATTTGTTTTTCTTTATAAAAATAATAAATATTTCTTAGATATAATTTTTTTTCTCTCAATATCATTTCTGCTAATTTTTTTTCCAATACTTTTAAATAAATTTCTACACTTTTCGAATCCTGTTGCTCCTTTTTTTTCAAGTATTTTTCCTATCGAGAATAATTTTTCTGAAATAATGTCTCTTTCATTAAGAAGTTCAGAAGGTTGGTTGCGGAATATTGATAATATAAAAATTTATTTAAGAATATTCATACCAACAAATATTTCAAATTTATCTTCTACATTAGGATTAGGATTTTTGATGTTATTAATAAATTATAAAGAAATAAAAAATATCTATTTTTTACCTTATTTGTTAATTTTTTTTATTATTTTAGTAGGGCAAATATTACCACGTTACTATTTTGAAAGTTTTTTAATCTTATCTTATTTTGCATACAAGAGATCAAAATTTATGACTGCAATTATTTATATCCAAGGAATTGCAATGTTTTTTTTGGCATCAATATTTTGTTTAATTGCCTATTTTCAAACAAATATTTTTTTATCAAAAGATGATTTTATGAAGAAATTTTCAATATCTTATGAAAGAGCTAAACTAATTTCTAAATTTAATTTAAATGGTAATATTTTACATCTTGATCAAGCAAGAGAAAGTATTTTTTTGCATAATAATTCTTTTAGTTCGAGGTATTTAGATGGATTACGACTATTGAAAGGTGATGAGGTATTTGATAAAGAATTAATAAAGTTCATCAAACAAAATAAAATTAATTATATTGTTAAGTCCGTTTCTCTTAAACTTCCAGATTGTATTGTGTTAAAAAAAATAAATCCATTAAGTTATCGAAAAACAGTTAGAAACTTTTTAAAAAAAGAAAAGCTACTATATAGAGAAGTACATAATATTATTGAAATTAATTGCAAGTAACAGTTTTTTTTAAAATAAAAGAAAATCAAATTGTTTTAGAATTTAATTTTTATATTATTAGTTGTGGAGCTATGATTTAAAGCTAGGCTCTTAAGGTTATAAAGCTAGGCTCTTAAGGTTATGAGTCTGATGAGTTACCAGGATTATTCACATTTCAAAAAAAAATATTTTAGTAGAGACTGTTTTGTTTACAATTAATTATAAAAGTTTTTTGATAGCAAAATATGAATTTTTTTAAAAAAATAAATGCACTATAAGTTTTTTTATTAGGATTTTCATTGAAAGATTGTAAAAACTACCTTAATTCAAATTTTAAAATTAACGATGTTTAGTATAAATAAATACCTAGAAGAAATAGCTTGCCCAAGTTGCAAATCAAGTGATTTTGGCATTTTAAGAAAATCGAATTATCAAGGTGTAAAAGATTTTGAGAGTTTGATTCAAATTTACAAATCATCCGCAGATGAATTAATGCTTGATCAATTAGTTTGTTGTAGTTCTTGTGATTTAGTTTATCTTAACCCAAGAATTAGATCTGATATAATTCTGCAATCTTATTCAGAGAATGTAGACGAAATGCATGCTTCACAAGATAGGATGCGATATAAAACTTTTAAAAAAAGTTTAAACAAGATTCTTGAAAAAATTAATCAGACAGAGATAAAAAATAAAACATTTTTAGATATTGGTTCTGCATCTGGAGTGTTTTTAAAGGTTGCAAAGGATATGGGTTTTGAAGAAACTGGTTTTGAACCAAGTAGTGGGATGGTTAAATTTGGAAAAAAAAATTATAATGTCAATATTAAACAGGGTTTAATCAAAAATGCTCAAAACAAAAAATATGATTATATTTCTTTTTGGGACGTTCTTGAGCACGTTACTGATCTACAAACAACACTACAGAAAATAAATGATCTTTCCAAGCCAAATACTTATTTAATTGTCAATGTTCCAGATATTGACAGTTATGCATGCAGAATAATGAAATATAAGTGGCCATTCTATTTAAATGTTCATTTATATTACTTTAGAAAAAAAACTCTCGAACAATCTTTGCGAAAATTTAATTTTAGCCTAGTTATAAATTTTCCTCATTGGCAATACTTACAGCTAGGGTATCTTTTGAGCAGAGCAAGTAAATATTTTAGTTTTTTTTCAAAAATAAAAAGTATTAGCGATTATTTAAAAATATCTAGCATTCCAATTCCTTATAATATGGGACAAACTACTTTTGTTTTTAAAAAAAATGATTAATAAAGATATTACTTTTATAATTCCCGCCGCAGGAAAAAGTAGTAGATTTGAAAGCAATAAAAGTAAGATTTTTTATAAGTTTAATAAAAAACCTTTAATTTTACACATAGTAGATAAATGTCTAAAATTTAGTAACAATATTATTATCATCATTAACAAAAAAAATATTAAACCACTAAAAGTTATTCTATCAAAATATAAAAAAAAAATTACTTATGTTTACCAAAATCAAGCAAAGGGAATGGGGCATGCAATAAGTTTGGGCCTTAGGAGATCCAAAACACTATGCACCTCTGTTATCTGGTCTGATCAAATATTTTTGTCAATAAAGACTATTAGTAAAACAATTGTTTACTTTAAAAAAAATAATTCTCTCTTGTGTTTTCCAGTTTTTAAAAAGAAAACACCTTATGTTTATATTTTAAGAGATATAAATAATTGCTTTAGAAATATTATCCAAACCAGAGAGGGTGGAAAACCAGTTGGTATTGGAGAGTCAGATTGCGGTTTTTTTATATTTAAAACTCGAATTATAAAAAATTTATTACAAGATTTGATTAGACAAAAAAAAATATTAACGAAAAAGACTAAAGAAATAGATTTTTTAAAAGCATTTAAATTTTTTAAAAAAAATGGAAGAATTGATACTGTGAAAGCCTTAAGCATTAAAGACACTATTGGAATAAATACAATAGGAGATTTCATATGAACTTACTTTCAATAATTGTTCCAGTCTATAATGAAGAGTCTAACATAGGAATTTTAATTCAGAAATTAAAAGAACTAGATCTTTCAATTTCTAATTTTAGCAAAGAAATTATTATCATAAATGATGGTTCCACAGATAGAAGTGCCTCTATAATTGCATCCTTTGATGAGATTATTATCAAAAACCAAAAAAATCAGGGAAAGGGAAGTGCTGTTCAAAATGGTATTAAATTAGCAAATGGTAATTATATCTTAATTCAAGATGGTGATTTAGAGTACAACCCTAATGATATTGTAAAAATGTGCAGTCAATTAGATCATTCTAAAAATGTGTCAATTTATGGATCTAGATATAAGCCTTTTTATTTGGGAATTTTTCCTAAATTGTATATTAAGCAGAATATTTCATCTTACTTAGCAAATATTTTTTTTATATTTTTGTTTTTAATTTTTTACGCTAGAATTGTTACTGATCCACTTACGGGATATAAATTGTATCCCAAAAATTTTTTTGTAAATAATACCATTAAATCAAAAGGTTTTGAAGCCGATCATGAAATTACTGCAAAATTGATTAAACAAGGTTTTAAGATTATTGAAGTACCCATTGAGTACAAACCCAGAAGCAAGTTAGAAGGAAAAAAAATAAATTTTTTTGATGGTATTAAAGCATTAATTACGATTATTAAATATAGATTTTTAAATTAGGCATGACCGCAGTTTTTATTAATCCTCAACTTTATGTTCAAAAAAATGATAAATTCACCACAGGAATTGTTTATATGCCAATTGCATTGGCTTACTTAATTGCACACTTTAAAGGCCAAAATATAAAGAATCAACTTTTTGATTTATTTGGATCTTCCCCTGAGATTTGTGAAGAAGAAAAAGGAAATTTAGTTTTTGGAAAAAAAATAGAAGAGTTAAATTCAGTAGATTTAAGTAATACCAAATGCTTTTTTGTTTATGCAAATCAAGTTGCAAATCATTTGTCAGTAATTAGGATAATTAAATATCTTAAAAAAAAATATCCTAATATTCCCGTTTCTGTTCTTGAAAATTCACAGGCTGTTACAGCATATTCTTTGAGCAAAATAAAAAAAGAATTTTTAGATATAGGTTGTGATTATATAGTTCTAGGTGATCTGGAAAATCCTGCATTGCACCTTTATAGAAATTTAGTTAAAAAAAAACCCACGTCTGAAATTAGAGGTATAATCTCAAAAGATTTTTGTAATGATAGAATAGATTTTATAGAAAATCTAGATAGTTTAAATATTCCTGCATGGGATGAATTTCCTTTAGAAAATTATTGGAATCTAGGATATGCCCACGGTCCTCTATCGAGTAAAAAATATATTCCAATCTTAAGTTCTCGAGGGTGTCCTTATCCGTGTAATTTTTGCGTGATACCAAAAACCAACGAAAGAAGGTGGAGATCAAGATCTCCAGAAAATGTAATTAAGGAAATCAAATTTTGGAAACAGAAATTAGGAGTTAAAGAGTTTCATTTTGAAGACTTGAATTCCACTGTTAATGACAAAAGAACTAAAAAGCTTTGTCATCTGATGATTAAGGAGAAGCTTGATGTTAAATGGAAAATAGTAGCTGGCACAAAAGTGGAAAGTATTAAGGATGAAGAGACTATACAGCTTCTTTCAAAATCAGGTTGTAACTATATATCTATATCTCCAGAAAGTGGTTCAAAAGAAATTATGAAAAGCATAGCAAAGCCATTTAATTATGAGCACGCGCTAACAGCAGTAAAAAAAATGAATCAAGAAAAAATTTTTACTCAAGCATGTTTTATTATCGGATACCCAGGTGAAACAGATGATGATTTGAAAAAAACAAAAAAAATGGTTTTTGATTTGACCAAAAAGGGAATTGATGAAATTGCTGTTTTTATCATAACGCCAATACCAGGATCAAGTATTTATGACAATTTTGAAGGGTTTGAATCACTTCAAAATTTAACTTTTACCCCAACATGGAGAAAGGATTATAAAAAATTAGCAAGAGAAAGATTGGTTATTTATTCAATATTTTTGTTCACAAAGTTTTTTTTTCATCCATTTAAAATTTTTAGACAAATTTTTAATTTTTTTAACAAGAAATTTGATACGAAAATGGAAATGGTACCGTACAAATTTTTAAGAATATCAAAATTTCAACATGCCTCAAAATACAAAAACTAAAATAGTTTTATTTTCAGGAGGAACTGGAAATATAAAGTTTGTAAATTTGATTAGTAGTATACCAGATGTTGAGCTAAGCATTTTGGTGAACGGGTATGACGATGGCAAATCAACTGGTGAAATTAGAAAATATATACCAGGTATTCTTGGACCATCAGACTTTAGAAAAAATATCTCTCATTTAATAGATCGAAATACATTTAACGGTGGGATCTTCTATAAAATAATGAGTTTTAGATTTCCAAAAAATATAACTCATGATGATTTCAAATCTTTTTTAAAAATTGAAAAAAAAAATAAATTTGTCAAAGAACTTGGTATTTATAATTTATCATATGAAAAATTTATAAAGATTAAAAATTATTTTTCATTTTTCAATGCTTATTACGCAAAAAAAAATAATTTAAATTTATCAGATATTTCATTAGGTAATATTCTTATAGCTGCTTCATATTTGAAAAATAATAAAAATTTTAACAAGGCTCTTTTAGATATCCAGTTTTTTTTAGAAGTTAAAAATAAAGTTATCAATATTACCAAGGGAGAGAATCTTTACTTAAATGCCATACTAGAAGATGGAACACTTATTTTAAATGAAGAAGATCTCGTACAAATCCCACACAAAAGTAAAGTTGAAAATATCTTTCTTTTAAAAAAAAAATTATCTAAAAAAAAATCTGAATTAATCGCAAATAAAGATAAGAAAATTAAAATTAAATTTTTACAAAACCAAGCTATTTTTCCAGAAATGAATCCAGAAGCTCAAAGAATTATAAAATCTTCAAATATTATAATTTATGGTCCTGGTACTCAGTTTTCATCTTTATTTCCTAGCTATTTAACTAGGGACTTGGGGAACGTAATAGAAAAAACTAAGGCAACAAAATTTTTAGTTACTAATATTTTTTTAGATAATGACATTATTAAAGAAAGTGCCGAAAGTATTATTGAAAAGTTTTATTTTTTTTTTAATAAAAAATATAATGTTAAAAATAAAACTAAATTAGTGGATCACTATTTGGTAAACAAATTTGATGATGACGATCTCAACTTATTAGAAAAAAAAAATTATCTTACTTATAATAAAACCAAATATTATACATTGCTAGATTGGGAAAAAGGCGCAGGACTACATTATCCAAATTGGTTAGTAAAAAAAATATTTGACTTAAGTAAAAAAAGTTTTTTATCTAAAAAATTAAAAAAATCAGTAGTTTCCATAGTGGTGCCATCTTTAAATGAAAAAGACTATATTGATAAAGTTTTAAGAAAATTAACCAATCTTCAAATAAATACATTTAATTTAGTAATAGAGTTAATTGTTATTGATGGTGGATCCAATGATGGAACTATAGAAATTGTTAAAAAATACAAAAATATAAAGTTTTATACTTTGGCCAAAGCTCAAAAAGGAGAGGTGATAAAGCTTGGTATAGAAAAAAGCAAAGGAGATGTGATTGTATTATTTCCATCAGATAATGAATACGATGTTAGCGATATAGAAAAAGTTATTACTCCCATCATGCTAGGTCAGTCTAATATTGTGTACGGAAGTAGAATGATCAAATGTTTAAATTTAGACGATCAGTTAGGTAAAATTTATAAGAAT
>Ga0129324_10001919_pt1 | contig 13090 bp, 10 predicted proteins | sample CPBDNA_7_FD_96879 | JGI IMG/M metagenome (GOLD analysis project Ga0129324, IMG submission 96879) | Freshwater to marine salinity gradient microbial communities from Chesapeake Bay, USA - CPBay_Spr_15_0.2_DNA | ecosystem: Environmental > Aquatic > Marine > Coastal | place: USA: Chesapeake Bay... | reverse complement strand
TCGGCGATCCACTGCACGGCCAACGGATAGATTTGATGTTCCTGCGTTAATATACGCGCCGCCAACGCATTCACATCATCGGTCGCATGCACCGGCACCACCGCCTGGGCGATGATCGGGCCAGTATCCATTTCCGGGCGCACAAAGTGCACCGTACAGCCGGCGAACCGCACACCGGCATCAATCATCCGCTGGTGCACATCCAGACCTTTAAATGCTGGTAACAGCGACGGATGAATATTTATCAGGCGGTCTTGCCAACGTTCGCAAAAAGACGTGCTCAACAGACGCATAAAGCCGGCTAAAACGACCAACTCGCAGCCTGCGGCGGCGATCAGTTTGGTCATTTCGGCATCAAAGCTGTCACGGTCGGCAAAGTCTTTATGCGGTAAGGCGTGAGTCACAATCCCGGCAGCCTCGGCCAATGCCAGGGCGGGTGCGTTTTGTTTGTTGGAAATCACAAGTGCGATTTCGGCAGGGTACGAACGATCGGCAGCGGCCTCAATGATCGCCTGCATGTTGGAGCCCCGCCCCGACACCAGGACGGCTATCTTCATCCGCGCCATAAAGCCTCACCGTTTTCGATCACCACCGGCGCACCATGATCGTGGGCGATCACTTCACCGATCTCGAACACGGTCTCGCCAGCAGCCTCAAGCGCCGCTTCGATCTCGCGCGCCGCATGCGGGGTGACGATGATCGTCATGCCGATGCCGGCATTGAACGCACGGAACATCTCAGGCGTTGCCACGTTGCCGGTTTCTTTGAGCCACTTGAACACCGGCAAGCCGTTCCAGGCGTGCCCATCCAAGCGCGCGCCCATACCTTTCGGCAATACGCGCGGCAGGTTTTCGCTCAAGCCGCCACCGGTGATGTGCGCCAAACCTTTGACGCCCCCGACCTTGATCGCGCCCAAGCACGACTTCACGTACATCCGAGTCGGCGTCAGGAACGCCGCAGCCACGGTCTGGTCCGGGGCGAATGGCGCCGGGTCCGTCCAGCCGAGCCCGGCTTTTTCGAGAATCTTGCGCACCAACGAAAACCCGTTGGAATGCACACCGCTGGACGCCAACCCTAAGATCACGTCGCCCGCAACAATATCGGGTTTCGGCAGCACGTCTGCCCGCTCAACCGCGCCGACGCAAAAGCCCGCCAGATCATAATGGCCGTCTTCGTACATCCCCGGCATTTCCGCCGTTTCGCCACCGATTAACGCGGCGCCGGCCTGCAAACAGCCTTCGGCGATACCGGCGACCACTTGCTCGGCGGTGCCGACATCCAAATGACCAGAGGCAAAATAATCTAAGAACAGCAGCGGTTCTGCGCCCTGCACCACCAAATCGTTGGCGCACATAGCGACCAAGTCGATGCCGACCGTATCGTGGATCCCGCTTTCGATCGCCGCCAGCAGCTTGGTGCCGACGCCGTCGGTGCCGGATACCAGCAACGGATCCTTGTAGCCGGCCTTGGCGACGTCAAATAACGCCCCGAAGCCGCCAAGGTCCGCGACCACGCCCGGGCGCGCAGTTTTCGCCGCCATCGGGCCGATGCGGCGCACAAGTTCGTTCCCGGCTTCGATGTCGACACCAGCGTCACGATAGCTCAACCCGCCTACGCCATCTGGGGCGTTATCCGTCTGATCGGTAATGGTCTTTCTCCTTGGCGTGAGTGTGCTAAATTACGCGTCACGTTCCCAAGGAACAAGTGACAACGCGTGCGATGGATCACATCCCCATCCATTCTGATCGTTGATGTGCAAAAACCACACGCCGAAGCCAATTTAAAGACCCGATTAGAGGATCACCTGCATGTTGTTTGCACATCGACTGAAATCGGCCCTGATCTGTGCGCTCGCGGTATACGCCCTGATCGGCGCCGGGAATGCCTCGGCCGCCGAGGATGAGGTGTTCGAGGTTCGTAACATCGCCGTCGATGTGAAGGCCGAAACGGCCGCCGAAGCGCGCGCACAAGCGTTACGCGAAGCAGAACAAAAAGCCTTCAAAACCATGCTGGCTCGCCTGACCTTGCGCCAAGACCGACAAAACTTACCGACTCTCAGCCGCACCGACATCCCCGGCTACGTCCGCGATTTCTCGGTCGCACAAGAAAAGGCGTCCAGCGTGCGCTATATCGCGCGCCTGAATTACCGCTTTAAGCCCGAGCCGATCCGCGAATTGTTGCGCGCCTATAACGTGCCGTTCGCGGAAACCAGTTCCAAACCCATGCTCGTGTTACCGGTGTTTGAAAACGCCGCCAGTGCGGTGTTGTGGGACGAGCCGAATCCATGGCGGTTGGCGTGGCAGCAACGCGACGCCCCAGATGGTTTGGTGCCACTGATCGTACCCATCGGTGATTTGAACGACATCGTCACCATCGGCGCGGCTGATGCGCTCGCGGGCTCTAGCCTAAAACTGGCGACGCTCGCCGACCGCTACGCGGCGACTGGCAGCATCGTCGCCCACCTGAATTTGACGGTGGACCCGACAACTGGCGCCGAAGCGTCGACCATTACCCTGCTTCGCCCATTCGACCCAATCCCCGTCGAAGCCCGCAGCGCAACCTTAATCCAACTCAGTGGTGAAGACATGCCTACGTTCATGGCGCGTGCCGTCGAAGACACGGTCAACCGCATCGATGATCTTTGGAAGCGCCGCAACTTGATTTCCAACGTCGGCACGGGTGTGATGGCGATTACGGTGCCCATCGGCGGCCTCACGGACTGGTTGCAGATCAAGAAGCAGTTGGCCAGCATCGGCATCATTCGGCGCACCGAAATCGTGCTTTTATCGCGCGAACAAGTGCGTGTGAACGTGCACTTCGCCGGCGGAGCGGAACAACTGACAACCGCGCTTGAACAAGCAAATTTATCATTATTGCAAGAAAGCGGTGAATGGCTTGTCATGCCGATCGGCGCCTTCCAACCGCCGAAAGGCTAGTCCTATGAGTCGCGAAGTTCGCATCGTATTTTGGCTGGTTGCGCTGATCGCGCTCGGCTTTATCATCAAGGTTTTAAACGATGTGCTGATGCCGTTCGTGGTCGGCATGGCGATTGCATATTTCTTCGATCCAGCAGCCGACAAGCTGGAACGTATGGGGCTGAGCCGCACCGTCGCCACCTCGATAATATTACTTGGGTTTTTCGTAGCCGCGATCGGCATCGTCGTGCTGATTTTCCCTGCCCTACAAAAGCAGATTGCCGCGTTCATTAAATTAATTCCGGCTGTGGTCGATCGGGTGCAGGTGTTGGCCGGTCCCTTTTTAGCCGACATGCGCACCGAAATGACGCCGGAAACCATGAACGAGATCAAGGCCGCTGTCGGAAACTATGCAGGTACAGTGTTCAAAGGTGTAACCAGCGTCGTGACTTCGGTTTGGAGTGGCGGGCTTGCCGTCCTCAACCTTTTATCGCTGCTGCTGATCACACCATTGGTGGCATTTTATCTGCTCCGCGATTGGGATGAAATCGTCGACAAAATTGATGGCTGGTTACCTCGCGATGCAGCGCCCACCATACGCAAACAATGCAAACGGATTGATGATACGCTGGCGGGCTTTGTACGCGGGCAAGCCAGTGTCTGTATTGTACTCGCAGTGTTTTATGCGGTGGGGTTGAGCTTCGTCGGGCTTAAAGCCGGCTTGTTGATTGGCATCGCCGCAGGCTTGCTGGCCGTGATTCCGTACATCGGTGCATTCGTCGGTTTTATCATCGGCGTCAGCTTGGCGGTCGCACAATTTCAGCACGATTGGGTGTCGATCCTGATCGTTGCAGCGATTTTTATCGTTGGGCAAACCTTGGAAAGTTATTTCCTAACACCAAAACTGGTCGGGGGCCGGGTCGGCTTATCACCGATTTGGATTATCTTTGCGATGCTGGCCGGCGGCGCTTTGTTCGGGCTGACCGGTGTGTTGATCGCGCTACCGGTCGCTGCCGTCACTGGGGTCGTCGTGCGATTTGGAATCGAGCAATACTTGGAGAGCGATCTGTATCATGGTGATAAGCACTCGGACCCATCGTGAGCACCGCTGGCATTCCCCGCCAACTCAGCCTTGATCTGGACCCGCGTCCGGCGCTGGGGCGTGACGACTTTTTGGTCGCACCCTGTAATGCGGATGCGGTCGCGTGGCTGGATAAATTTCCAGACTGGCCGGCGCCGGCCCTGATTATTTCCGGCGCGCCTGGGTCCGGCAAAACGCACCTTGCCCGTGTGTTCATGGCACAGACCGAGGCCATTCAACTCACCGCTGAAATGCTGAAACGCGACGCGACGCCACATTTCCCAGACTTCCCCGCCATCGTCATCGAAGATGCGGACACCTTAGCCGGCGACGCCGTGGCCGAAGAAGCGATGTTCCATTTATATAACCAAGCGCGAGAACGGGGGGCCGGGATTTTATTCACGGCGACCCGTCCGGCAGCGCGCTGGCCACTCAATCTTGCGGACTTGATATCTCGGCTGCGCGCTGCGCCGTCCGCGGAAATCGGCGCGCCCGACGATGCGTTGCTGACGGCAGTGCTCGCCAAACTTTTTGCAGATCGTCAGATTAAGATTGATGCCGACGTGCTGGGGTATGTGCTGCCGCGCATGGAACGCTCATTCGCCGCCGCGCTGAGCTTCGTCGCCGATGCGGACCGCCATGCACTCGAAACCAAACGCCGGATCACTGTGCCTCTGGCGCGTCAGGTTCTGAACGGCTAAGCGCAGCGCCCAGGGCTCGCACACCATCATGATCAATCGGCTGCAAAAATTCTAAAAATTGATCGGCGACCCGCGACCATGAAAACGCCAATGCCCACGCGCGGCATCGCACGGGATCAATCTCAAGGGCACGAACGGCCGCACGCGCCAAGTCTTCATCCAGCACCCCAGGGCCATCCGGTCCGATCACATCTAACGGGCCTGTCACCGGAAACGCTGCGACCGGCACGCCGCAGCTGAGCGCTTCCAGCATCACCAAGCCGAACGTATCCGTGCGCGACGGAAACACAAAGGCATCGGCGGCGTTGTACAGCTGCGCCAATTCATGATCCCCGGATGCAATGATGAATTTCGCATCGGTAAATTTCTTCATCAGGTGTGCACGAGCCGGGCCGCTGCCGATCACGACTTTGCTACCCGGCAGATCAAGTCTCAAAAAAGCCGGCAGGTTCTTTTCCACGGTGACCCGCCCGACGTACATAAAAATCGGCCGCGGCAGGTCCAGATAATCTTTTGGCCCCGGCTTGAATACCTCGGTATCGACGCCGTGCGACCAAAGTTTCAGATTTGCGAACTGACGGGCTTCCAACTCGCGGTATACTGCCGGGGCCGGAATCATAACCGCCCCCGACGGCGCATGAAATTTCCGCACGCCTGCGTATAACCAATCCAACGGCAAGCCGGTACGTGCCTTCACGTATTCAGGAAACTTGGTGTGAAATGCGGTTGAAAACGGCCAACCACGTCTGATGCAGTGCGACCGGGTTGCCTGGCCAATCGGGCCTTCGGTCGCGATATGCACGGCATCCGGCGCCATATCATCAAGCCATCGCCGCACTCGGCGCTTGGGCAACACCGCCAGTCTGATTTCCGAATACGACGGACACGGCACTGTTACGAATTGATCGGGCGACATCACATCAACTGTGTAGCCGCGCTTCTTCAATGTTTCCGTCACGGTGCCAAGCACCCGAACCACGCCGTTCGGTTGCGGGTACCATGCGTCCGTAGCAATCGCGATCCGCATGCAGGTAATCCCCGGGCAATCCCATTGTTGCGTTCCGTTGACGTAGGACGAGTTTCACTTGTCGAATTTGTAAAACAAGTGACAAAAACATGACGCTCGGCGCAGCCGGCGAAATCAAACTGGCGCCTTGCTTGACCACGCCTTCGGCGTGGATAGAGTGAGACTACAGAACATCATCATTTCTTGGAGAACATCATGGATTTAGGAATCGCCGGCAAAAAAGCCATCGTCTGCGCGGCATCAAAAGGTCTCGGCAAAGGCTGTGCCGAGAGCTTGGTCAAAGAAGGCGTCGACGTCACAATTTGCGCGCGCACCGCAGAGACGTTGGAAGCAACCGCCGACGAACTGCGTGCCCTTGGCGGCGGCAGCGTCACCACGGTGGCCTGTGACATTACGTCGGAAAGCGGTCGTGCTGAAATCCTTAAGGCGTGCCCAAACCCGGACATCTTGGTCAACAACGCAGGCGGCCCACCGCCGGGCGATTTCCGCGATTGGGACCGCGACGACTGGATCAAAGCCGTCGACGCCAACATGCTGACGCCGATTTTCCTGATCAAAGCCACCGTTGACGGGATGATTGACCGCAAGTTCGGTCGCATCGTCAATATCACGTCCAGCGCCGTAAAAGCGCCGATTGATATTCTCGGCCTGTCGAACGGGGCGCGCGCGGGCCTTACCGGTTTTGTTGCCGGCATCGCGCGCAAGACCGTGCGCCACAACGTCACCATCAATGGCTTGCTGCCGGGCCCGTTTTATACGGACCGTCTGATTTCAAACCTTAAAGTGAATGCTGAGAAGCAAGGGCTGTCGTTTGACGAAATGGCCAAGCAACGCGCCGAGGGCAACCCCGCCGGGCGCTTCGGTACCGCCGAGGAATTCGGTGATTACTGCGCCTATCTGTGCTCCGCACAGGCTGGCTTTGTCACCGGCCAAAACTTGTTGATGGATGGCGGCGCATTCCCAGGGACGCTGTAACGAAGTTCCAGTAGAACGAAAAATGGCGGCTACTAAGCCGCCATTTTTTTTGCGTGAGCAACGCGTAATGCGGCAGCACCAGTTCATCAGGGAATTCTCGCACCGGAAGCTTTACAAAATTGTCATTATTGCACTCAGTGACAGTGTTCACTTGAAACTGCTATGATTGATCAATTCATATCGGGGCGAACACAAAAATGGATGAAACATCCGCGATCACGGACGCTTCGGCGCCAAATACCCAAGCGCAAAGCGATAAGCCTGCATCAAAGGTGGCCGAAAGTCGCCTATTGAACCGCGAGTTGTCCTGGCTCGCATTCAATGCGCGCGTCCTCGAAGAAGCCGAGAATGAAGCCCATCCATTGCTGGAGCGCCTGAGGTTTCTTTCGATTTCAGCCGCCAACCTCGACGAATTCTTTATGGTCCGTGTTGCCGGCATCAAGGGGCAAATCCGTGCCGGCGTCACCCAGCCCAGCGATGACGGCCTGACACCCATACAACAGATTGAGGCGATTCAGATCGAAGCCCAGGCGCTGATGCGTGATCAGCATAAAATCTGGGACAATCTGCGCACCGCACTGCGCGAGGAAGATATTTTTATCCTCGGTCGCGACGAAGTTGACGCCGCGGATTTACCATGGCTCGAGCAGCAATTTATGGATCACGTCTTCCCGGTGCTGACGCCGCTCGCGGTTGATCCGGCGCACCCGTTTCCGTTCATCCCGAACTTAGGGTTTTCGCTGGCGCTGATGCTGCAAGAACGAAACGACGGCGAAGATCTTCGCGCGCTGCTGCCGGTGCCGTCGCAGTTGCAACGTTATGTGCGCCTGCCGGGGCCGGTGGTCCGCTACCTGCCGCTCGAAGACTGGATTTTGTTGTTCTCTGACAAGCTGTTTCCGGATTTTGACATCGTTGAATGCGGCGCCTTCCGCGTCATCCGCGACAGCGAAATGGAAATCGACGAAGAAGCCGAAGACTTGGTGCGCACCTTTGAAAGCGCGCTCAAACGCCGACGCCGGGGCTCGGTCATTCGGCTGACCTTCAACGCCGATATGCCGGATCAGCTGCAAGAATTAATCATTGGTGAAATGGGCGCTGAAGCCGGCGTCGCGATGCCGATGGAAGGCCCGCTCGGTCTTGCCGACACCAAACAGTTGATCATCAGTGAGCGGCCGGACCTGCTGTTCACGCCGTTCAATGCGCGTTTCCCCGAGCGTATCCGTGATTTCGGCGGCGATGTTTTTGCCGCTGTCGCCAAAAAAGACATCATCGTCCACCACCCTTACGAAAGTTTTGATGTGGTGGTGCAGTTCGTGCGTCAAGCCGCCCGCGACCCGGACGTGGTTGCGATCAAGCAGACCCTGTATCGGACCTCGAACGACTCGCCGATCGTCGCCGCGTTGATCGAGGCCGCAGAAGCCGGCAAGTCGGTTACCGCCATGGTCGAGCTGAAAGCCCGGTTCGACGAAGAAGCCAACATTCGCTGGGCGCGGGACTTGGAGCGTGCAGGCGCACAGGTTGTGTATGGTTTCGTCGACAAGAAAATCCACGCCAAGGTCAATTTGATCGTGCGGCGTGAAGGCGATCAACTGAAGTCTTACGTGCACTTCGGCACCGGCAACTATCACCCGATCACAGCGAAAATTTATACTGACCTTTCGTTTTTCACCTGTGACCCGGCGCTCTGTCGCGACGCCGCGCGGCTGTTCAATTATATGACCGGGTATGCCAATCCAGCCGAAATGGAAAAGCTGTTCTTTGCACCGCTGACCTTACGCCAACGCCTGGACAACCTGATCGATATCGAGATCGAGAACGCCAAAGCCGGCAAGCCGTCGGGCATTTGGATGAAAATGAATTCCCTGGTCGATGGCGAAGTGATTGAGAAGCTTTATGACGCCTCTAACGCCGGGGTGCGCGTCAACCTGGTGATCCGCGGTATCTGTTGCCTGCGCCCAGGTGTCGAAGGTATGAGCGAAAACATCTTCGTCAAAAGCATCGTCGGCCGGTTCTTAGAGCATTCCCGGATTTTCTGCTTCGCCAATGGTGAAGAATTGCCGTCCAGATCGGCAAAGGCTTACATCGCTTCTGCTGATCTGATGCCGCGCAACTTGAATCGCCGTGTCGAAACCCTGGTGCCTATTGAAAACCCGACCGTGCACAAGCAAGTGGTAGATGAAATCTTGGTTGCTAACTTCCGCGATCAAGCACAAAGCTGGACCATGAATCCGGACGGCACATTTACGCGCGTACCGCGGGGTGAAGGCATGTCCGCAACCGATTACTTCATGACCAACCCAAGTCTGTCCGGGCGCGGGTCCGCATTGCAAATCGGTGAAGACCAGCCCAGTCAAAAGCCGGCCAAGAAATGCGCGGGCAGCAAGAAGAAATCCTAAGCACGCCTGACCCTTGCCCAGGACGAGATAGCATCGTATTGACGCTAGGCTCGTAACCCTTAGGATCAGCTTGTGGCAGAGAAAGCAATTCCCCGCAAACCCCCTTCGCGCATTGATCTTGCGCGTATCGGTGTCGTCGATATCGGTTCCAACACGGTTCGACTCGTGGTTTATGATGTGCCCGATCGCATGCCGGTACCGATGTTCAATGAAAAATCCGACTGCCGCTTGGTCGAGGGGATGGCCGAAACCGGCAATCTATCGCCTGCCGGCGTCGAGCGCGCGCTCAAGAGTCTGCGACGGTTCGTGCGGCTTGCCGACGCCATGGGCGTTGTCACATTGGATCTTGTCGCCACCGCTGCGGTGCGCGAAGCCAAGGACGGCGAGGCCTTCTGCGAACATATAAAATCCGAATTCGGCATCAAAGTCTCGGTCTTGAGCGGCGCCGAAGAAGCGGAACTGAGCGCCATTGGCCTGATCACCGGTGTCCCCGACGCGGACGGCATTCTCGGCGATCTCGGCGGCGGCTCACTGGACCTAGTCGGTCTCAACAAAGGCACGTGCGAGACCTTCGGCACTCTGCCTTTAGGCCACGTGCGCATCACCGAAATGGCCGACGGCAAAATTCGTAAAGCCCGCGGCATCATCGCAGAGCACATCGCCAGTGCCGCGTGGCTGAGCAAATCGCCGGGCCGCAATCTATATCTATCGGGCGGCATCATGCGGAATATCGCCCGGGTGTTTATCGAACAAACCGGCTATCCACTCCACGTCGTCGACAACTACTCGATCCGCCATGACGACGCGCTCAGGTTATCGCGACTGTTGGCAGGCTTGTCGGCGAGTACGCTCAAGAAAATTCCGGCGATATCGCCATCGCGTATTAAAAGCATGCCGTTTGCCGCTGAAGTGCTCGCACATTTGATCGAAACGGTGAAACCCGAGCACGTCATTTTCTCTGGATTTGGGATGCGCGAGGGGCAAATGCTGAAACGCTTGCCGGAAGCACTTCGCCACCAAGACCCGTTGATCGCCGGTGCCGAGAGCTTGGCCGAACGTACCGGGCGATTTTCGCTCAACGGCCACGAGATTTCAGATTGGCTGACCCCCCTATTCCCTGATGCGACCGAATCCGACAAGCGCCGCACCCTGGCCGCCTGCCTGTTGTCGGACATCGGCTGGAATGAGCATCCGGACTACCGCGCCGAACATGCGTTCTATCGTTGCCTGCGCTTGCCCTATGCCGGATTGTCGCACCCAGATCGGGTGTCGATCGCGGCGATGGTCTACGTTCGCTACAACGGCAATTCATCCGCGCCTTTGGTAACCACGGTGCGCAGCCTGCTTGCCGATGATCAGCTCAGCAAAGTGGACGGAATCGGTCGCGCGATCCGGCTCGCGCACACGCTTTCCGGCTCAGCCCCCGGCTTGTTGGTGCAGACGAGGCTGGAACGCAAGGCAAAGACCTTGGTTCTGCACATGCCGGGCGGCAGCGGCGTGTTCCAATCGGAAACCGTCGAGCGCCGCTTTCGCGGGCTTTCCAAATGCCTTGGACTGCGAGGCTCGATTTCGCTAAAGTAAGGTTTTCTGCTATTGCCGATAGCAATAGCCGTCAGCTACGCCGAGGGCTTTTCGGCAATGGCGACGCGATCGCCAGCCAGTTGCAGACAGATTTCGCCGTTTCGAAGCCGCAGCGCGTCTTCGCCAAATACCGACAGCCGCCAGCCTTTGAGCGCCGGCACGTCGGCGTCTTCGCCGAACGCTGCAATCAATTCAACATCTGCGGCATTCGCAACCAACTTGGTGGCCACGTTCGCTTCGGCACACTTCATTTTCAACAGCACCTTAAGCAAATCCGCCGCCGCCGCCGTCCATGCAGGCAGGTCCGGCTTTTGCGCAGGCTCCGGCCATTCCGACTTCGGCGCATCGGCACCTTTGATGATGGCTTTCAACAATGTATCGCCACTTGAGCCTTCGGCGAGTCGGCGACCCAAACCACGGGTCTTGGCAAGTTCGTCGACGGTCTTTGGGATGCGGTGCGAAATTTCCAACAACGCTTCATCACGAAGAATACGGCTGCGCGGCATATTGCGACGCTGTGCCTCGTGTTCGCGCCAAGCGGCGACGGCACGCAACACTGACAATTGACGCCCTTTTGCCCCCCGGCTTTTGATCCGCTTATAGGCTTCGTCCGGATCGACGATGTAAGTCTTCGTATCTTCAAGGATCGCCATCTCGGCGGTCACCCAGGACTGCCGCCCCGATAGTTCAAGCTTGCCGGCGAGTATTTCGTGGGCTGGGCGCAAGTGCGTGACGTCGGCCAATGCATATTTGATCTGTTTTTCGCTGAGCGGACGCAGCTTCCAATCGGTAAACCGCGATCCTTTGTCGATCCGCGCATCGGTGAGCTTACTGATCAGCGCTTCATAGCCAACGGAATCGCCAAAACCACAGACCATCGCCGCCACTTGCGTATCGAAGATCGGGCGCGGCAATTCACCTGCGAGATTGAGAAAGATTTCCAGGTCCTGACGCGCTGCGTGGAACACCTTCAGCACAGACGTGTCGGCCATCAACTCAAACATCGGCGCAAGGTCGATGCCGTCCGCCAACGCGTCCACAGCGTACGCTTCCTCGGCACCGCCGAGCTGCACAAGACAAAGCTCCGGCCAAAAAGTGCTTTCGCGGATAAACTCTGTATCGACGGTCACATAGGGCTCATCATGCAGCCTTTTGCAAAAATCACGGAGAGTTTGTGTATCGGTAATAACATCAGACATGCGCGGACGTTACACCGGGATCGTGGTTATCGAAAGGCAAAGACGCGCGTTTTTAAATGAAATTATCCTTCAACGAATGGATTATCGCGAAAGGCGTCCAAAGCTTCGCCCGCTTCACAAAGCGCGGCCAGCTTGGGCCACGCATCCAAATTTTTAAATTCCGGCACTTTTGCCGACAAATGCGTCAGCGCCGCCGTCGCCGCAAAGTCCGCCTGCGTCGGACCTTGGACCAAGCTGGCGTCAGCTGCCCACGGGGTATCGCAATCCCGCTCCAAATAATCCAAGCTAGCACGCAGGGCCCGCTTATACGCCTCAATAAATTCAGGGTTTTGCAAATGCTGCGGGCGACGCACGGTCTCGATCCGCAACTGCACCGCGCGTTCAGACACCCCCATAAACAACGTCGCCAGTCGCAACACATTACGACGCCCCGGCCCACTACGTGGCGTCAAGGCACGGTCCGGACCGGCAAGCTCGTCCAAATAATCAATGATCATCGCGCTGTCGATCAAGGTCTCGCCATCATCGATGATCAATGCCGGCACTTTACCGAGTGGGTTGAGGCGGCGCACCTCATCCGGATCGCCGAAGACCGACAGCACATGACGATCAAACGCCAAGCCGTAGTGGCTAAGCGTCGCTGCGACACGCCGCACAAAAGGCGAATCGAGTTGGCCGACCAGGATCATCATGCCCCACCCCCCCAGGCTTTATCTCAAGCATATAGTTTAGCGGCCTAAGTGCCGCTCGCTCAATCCCTTTACCAGCAGGCACTTCCGCACTTCGTGGGCAAGCGCCGAAAGCGCGTGCCGCGACATTCCGTGCGCGCGGCTCTGGACAGGTGATAATCTTGGCGCATGATCGATGACCGGCATAGCCCACCTGCGCAGATGATCCGCCCCCGCCGATTACCCTATTTCGCAGCGGGCGCGATTTTGCTCGGCCCGGTTTTGGCGCTGTTGGTCTTGCGCCGCGACATCGTGATCGAGATCGGCGCGCTGCCGTGGATGATCGCAAGCGGGCTGGTGACGGCGGCGCTTGCCTGGGCACTGCTAAGACTTTCGCAACCGAGGCCATTGATGCGGATTTCGCCGTCCGGTATCGCACTGCCCGGCGTACTGAGCGACGAACTTTCATGGCGCGACATTCGCTTGGTCGAGGCCGCGACACGGAGAAAATCCATCGGTGACGTGCAGGACCGCTTGATCATCCATC
>Ga0129324_10001917_pt1 | contig 13095 bp, 11 predicted proteins | sample CPBDNA_7_FD_96879 | JGI IMG/M metagenome (GOLD analysis project Ga0129324, IMG submission 96879) | Freshwater to marine salinity gradient microbial communities from Chesapeake Bay, USA - CPBay_Spr_15_0.2_DNA | ecosystem: Environmental > Aquatic > Marine > Coastal | place: USA: Chesapeake Bay... | reverse complement strand
TTTTGTTCTACAATGGGTATGGTTCCATGTTTTACTTTTGAACTTAATTCGACCAACCCCCAATTTACCCATTCAACCAGCTTCACGCTTGTTCCAAATGCACCATACAACATTCCACTATAATCTTGCATTCGTGCCGTATCGAACGTATATCGGATCCCATCTTCTTTTTCTAAAAAGAAGAATACATAGTACCAATTATAGACAAACATCCACACGGTCAGAATGAATATAAACATTTGTGTTTGTGTCTGGAAAATTTTTATTTCTGTATCGGTTGCTGTATTCTGTGTTAATGCATTCGCAATCTTGGTAATCACCTCTATAATATTACTATTCAATTCTAAAATGAACAGTTCAATCGTTTTTTTCGCCAAAATTAAATAGCTCACTAACGATTGAATCGTAATTTGTATGAGTCCGGCTAATTCCGATATGGATTTCGTAATGCCCCCTGTAAGATTCATTGAATTTAAATATTTCAAGTTCTGCTTCTTCACACCACTTATATCAATATTCATACTCCCTTCCAACGACCCGAACTCCGACCCGATCGAACCCAATTGTTCAATGTCGGATGATAGATTGAATATTTCGGTCTTTAAAACGGCTGTCTCGGATTCAATCGACTTTTTAAGTGTTTTACCACTTTTTTTTGTCGCATTCAGTTTATCGTCGATTCTTTGTTGCAAGGTTAATGGAGCAGCAGTTGTTGGTGGCGCAGCAGTAGCAGCACTCGTTGGAGCAGCAGTTGTTGGTGGCGCAGCAGTAGCAGCACTCGTTGGAGCAGCACTCGTTGGTGGCGCAGCAGTAGCAGCACTCGTTGGATCAAACCCTTCTTTTTTATTCTCAAACAAATCATCAAAAAAACCAGTTAGTTTCATTAATTCATGATCCTTTTTCGGTTGTTTTTTATTATGTGGTTTTTTTCGGGTCCATTGTGTAGCTTCCATAATCTTCTGTTATTCTATTGAACTATAATAGAATAAGAGAAATAACACGCTCTCCAATTATCGCGCATACATCATTCCACAATTTCCTCCAATAAAAGACAATACGTTATATCGTTCTTCGAAGACATGCATATTGTAGTTGTACTCATACAGCGCCCACGCGGGCTTTTGCGTAATCGAAATTGGATTCCCTTGCACATCGCAGGCAATGTCTAAATTGGAACCATTCGAATCAATTGGCGGCTGATACGTTGTAAATTCGAATTCCACCGTTTTAAACCGTGACGTGTTAATCGCACCCGATGGTTGATATTCATAAGGCGTCGTATTTAAACAGAAATTATAGCAAAACAGCCCCTCTTTCGCAAATCCCTGTGTTCTCACGTATTTTTCAACATAATCATATACTCCACGCGGCTGTGAGAATTCACGGTATTCCCCAGACAAAAGAATACCAAACGTTTCCAAAATGTATTTCTGATTGGCCGTGCTATAATTTCCAGTAATATATAGACCACTTACTGGGTCCAATACGATATTGGAAGGAATGGTTTCATATGGCCAGTTCGTATAATTCGACCATTCATTTCTCAAAAAGGCATCGTTTCTTTGGAAATACCACATCCAGTTCGCCACCATTCCCGATGAAGTGTCTAATTTCACGCGTTTTGACCCCACCACATTCAAGAAATCGTATTCGAATACATCTTTGACTAAATAAACTTGGTCTTGCGCTGCGAATAACTCTTGTTCGTCCGGAGACAAAAAACAGTACGTCGATAATAAATGCACGTCTGCATTCCATGTCAAGGAACGGTTTTGATAATTATCACTCGATAAATTCGTCGAGGGTGGGGTTTGCAAAAAACGGTATATTTGGAATTGGTTCTCATTCAAATTGGGTTGTACATAGGGAAAACCATCCGCGGAATTGAATACATCACGCACTTGAAACAATTGTTGTATGGGTCGCAACGTCACATTCACGATTAATTCATTATATTGCAAAGCGATCAGGGGAAATGCACATCGACTATCCAATGAAAACCATGTGTTCAGTGGGATATACAATGTCCGGCCTCTGATCGAAGGTTCCGCGCCCGCGGAATTCGTGGTATATTGTGCCGATGGATAGGTATGGGTTTGGTAGGGGGAAGTCATTGTGCGCATGGGATTATTCGCAGGATTGGTGAGTTCCGGAATATTTCCGGTCATGGCGTCGATTAGTCCTTTTTTCTCTGTATTAAAATCACGATTGATCATGGCCGTCAAATATTGACCCGAATATTTTTGTAGTAAAACGGACCCACACGTGATTTCGATTTCTTGGATGAGCTGCGTACCAATATTATCAATCCATTTAAAATCATAGGGGGAATATTTATTCCCGGTTTGCTCGGATGGTGACCATATGGGACTCCATATGTCGGGCAAATTGATGACCAAATATGTATCCATAAGTAGATCACCATAACGCTTCATCTTAAACGTATATTTAGACGGTTCTGTGGTGCGAAGATCACGCATTCCGTCGAAGTCCAGACGGAATTTCTGCAAACCAAAATTTGTGTATTTGGAATAGGTTACTTTGAAAAATGTCTTGGTCGGATTTCCGGTCAATATTAAATTTGCACTACCGATCGATACAATGTTCAATAATCCACCAGGCATTTGTTCAATATATACTACTTGATTATATTTTTGTCTTTCTAATTCGATTTCAGTAAATAGAATAAAATGCAATGGAAATCTCTGGTGTTAGTATAAATGGCGGAATTTATCCATTATGTATTTTTATTTGCGACCACCTTTGTAATTATATATATTCTTTACCGGATGATTAAAAAACGCCAAGGCGAGAAAACCAGTTCCAATCCCCCTTTTGTAGATACTCCGACCGACGCACAAATGGCTCAATTAAACCAAATCGAAAATTCGGTATCGAACAATGGATCAGGAATTACAAATGCACGGTTTGAACCATCCAACAATAATGCTTTGCGCAATTTTTGTATTAAATCGTCGTTTAATAGTGCATACACGGGAGGCTATGTAAATCGCGACATGGTGAAGTTCGTTTTGATGCGAGGATGCCGTTTCTTGGACTTTGAAGTGTTTATTAAAGACAATGTGCCCATCGTTGCCTATTCCACTTCTACCGCAACCGATAGTTCCTTTAATCACTTCACATCCGACGCACCCGCAATTTCTTTAGGCTGCGTATTTTCCACCATCATGTCCAATGCTTTTAATGATACCTCACCCAACCCACAAGATCCGCTCTTCATTCATTTACGCATTAAATCATTTTTACCCAGTGCATATTCCGCCGTCGGCGACACAATACAAGGCTCTCTTGGACCGAAATTGTATGCCGATGGGAATGGAAATGCGATCCCCGTTCATCTCGATACACAATTGGATTTACTCCAAGGCAAAGTCGTTGTGATTGTGGATCAACAGTCTTCACCCGGATATGCCGAATATGCGACATGTGGAACCACCAATCCAGCTACATGCACCACTCTTTCCAAATATATTAACGCAAACAGTGGAACACAGGACTTTCGTATTTATAGGGAAGACGAATTATTCTATCAATCCATCAATCCGCCTGACCCAGACGTCTATTTAATGCGTCTGGTATTGCCCAATATTGGCTTTTTTAATAATGTCTCAAATTCCGACAGTTTGTATTTGGTAAAAAATTATGGTGCCCAATTAATCGCGCAAGCATTTTATGAAAATAATCGAAATTTAGTCATGTATGAAGAAATGTTTAAAGAATATCATAGCGCATTCGTCCCATTACAAGACGCTGTTAATTTTGCGTCCTAATATGTCCGGTATTTCAATACTATCTTCGTGGGTCGCCATACTTTTTTTACCAGTATAATATAAGTAAGTTTCTTCTATTATGACTAAAAAGCGAAACAGAACACATAAGCGCAAATTTACACCCGAAGAATGTACTGACCAGATGACGTTCCAAGAATGCGAACTCGCTATTTTACGTCACGCGGTAGATGAGAACGAGAAGGTTTTAGGAAACAAATTAGCCACAAGCGATGCGATCCGTGGTATGATCAAAATTGTCGAGGAATTTCTTATGCGTAAAAAACTGGTTTGCTATGGGGGAACCGCCATCAATAATATTTTGCCCAAATTCGCGCAGTTTTACGACCGCGAATATGAAGTTCCGGATTACGATTTCTTTTCCGCCAATGCGATGGATGATGCCAAAGAATTAGCCGACATCTTTTACAAGGAAGGTTATTTAGACGTAGAAGCAAAATCGGGTGTACATGAAGGAACCTACAAAGTATTTGTGAATTTCATTCCCATGGCCGACATTACCCATATTCACAAAGATTTATTTGACGCATTGTCCAAGGAAGCCATTTCCGTAGCAGGCATCAAATATGCACCGCCAAATTTCCTTCGCATGAGTATGTATTTGGAGTTATCCAGACCCGCTGGCGACACCAGTCGCTGGGAAAAGGTGCTCAAGCGCATGACGTTACTCAATGAATATCGCCCAATGAAAGTTGATTATGACTGTGAAACCGTCGATTTTCAACGTAAAATGGAGGACAACACCAACGAATCTGAAAAACTATATTTGGTTGTGCGCGATACATTCATTGAAATGGGTGTCGTGTTCTTTGGCGGTTACGCAAGCAGTTTGTATTCGCGAGATATGCCCAAGAAAACAAAGAAACTACTCCAGAAAATCCCCGATTTCGATGTTTTAGCCGAAGACCCGCAACGTACCGCGACCATTGTCGAAGAACGTTTAGAAGACGCCGGCTTCAAAAACATTAAAATGATACATCACGACGCCATTGGCGAAATTGTTCCTGAACATATTGAAATTCGATATAACCAAGAATTGTTGGCGTTTATTTACAAACCCATTGCATGCCACAATTACAATACTATCCAAATTGGTCATCAAGAAATAAATGTCGCCACCATAGACACCATCATGAGCTTCTATTTGGCCTTTTTGTATGCCGGCGCCGATTATTATTTCAAAGACCGCATATTATGTATGGCCAAATATTTGTTTGAAGTCGAACAAAAGAACCGCCTTTCACAACGTGGATTATTGAAACGATTTGTCCCGAAATGTATCGGTGTCCAAGAAACCATGGAAAGTATCCGCGCCAAAAAATCCACCAAATATGATGAATTACGCGGAAAACAGGGCACTCGCGAATACGAAGAAGTATTTTTGAAATATGTTCCTTTGGAAAAGGATAAGACGGCGACAACGAAAGACAAGAAAGAGTCTTCTCCAAAAGAAATGTCCAAGAAGAAGAGAACCAGAAAAACACGTAAAACGAAGGAGGAACCAAAATCGTCCAACCTTGCTCGTCTTATCAAAGTACTGAAATAATTCGCCATCTTTCTATAAAATTGAAATTTTTATAGAAAATAAGAACACCTGCACATTATTTACAGATTCGGAACTATGAACTACAACGAAACGATTGAGGCCATTCGCCAAGCATGTAACACCATCAATTTGTCTTATAACGACACGGATTGTGACGATGGACGCATTGCAAGTGCGGTCAAGGAAAAGGAATATTTGGACGCGTTGGACGCCGAACTTAATAATCAACATCCGTCTATTATTATTGAACGCCCAAAGGAACGCTGGTGGTATGATGTGCGCATTAACCAGATTCCAATTAATCTCAAACTCACGACCGGATGCACCGACAATGCTTTCAACAAAGTCGCCATTATTTACACCCTAACGGGTAATGAAAATGCTAAGAAAAATATGAATTATGATGCATGGTATGTCGCACTCAAAAGTGCCACGCGAAAACAAGTCCGCGATCCTGCGACGGAATATCATTATTTGGCGGTGAATAAGAAAAATGGGGATGTTTTGCTAAAGTCTATCTTGGATATTCATACATACAAAACCAATCCTTGCAATATTCTTCAAATCAATTGGACCGGGGAATTCAAAAATCGTGAATTCGCCATTTTGGACAAGAATTTCCGCGAAAAAGAATGCGAATTGCTAAAGGCCATTCAGAAATCCATTATTCAATCCATTCAATCAATGACCCTTTTCGCAAATGCGAATCTGAGCGATGAATTTGAAGATGAAGTAGATGTTATAGTTCCACCAATGGAACCATCGCATTCGACAATTGCTTCTGACCTATCTTAAATCGATTCGCATATACATAGTTTTGTTGGAAATTGGAACCATTGATATATTCCATTATTCGCGTCATTTCAAAGACAGTCATCTCTTTTTTGGGTAAAAGACACAAGAGAGAACCTCCAAAATGCTGCATCTTGTCCAAGAAGGCAACCTCCTTTTTGCGTGTAATATTACGGACATAAATACACGGTTTTCCTGAATATTCTTTCATTGCGCCAATGTTGCGCGGAGCCCCCCATTCGAACCAGTTTTTTTCATTGAATTTGCGTATTTTTCGGCTCATCAATTCGTTTTTCTTGGACAATAAGTGTTGATTGGCCTCTTCGTTTGGTGTGGGAAATGTTTCTGCGAAGATAAATGATTCGATTCGGTCCTTGTCCGTCAAAACGCCTAAATTACCGAGGGGGCTACGATAGGCTTCGTCTTTTCCGGAAACAATGCCGACATATACGTGAAACAATTCAGAAAGAGGGGGGCAGGCGATTTCGTTTTCGCTAAAGGTGATGATTCCCTTGCGGATCTGGATAAATCGTTCTTCTCCATTCACGATTGTGGAAGTTTGAATGGATGTTTTCCCTAAATGTTTCTCATATCGAAACACGACCACGTCAATACTTGCCCCTTCAAACAAATTCTCTTGGTGAGGGAACCAGAAATGCGTAAAATCGCCGTTTTGCGTCATTTCTTCAATCAATTTCGACGCGCTGGTGACTTTCAAGAAATCAGAGGGGACAATAAACAAGAGTTCTCCTCCCTCTTCCAACAAATGAGAACATTTCTCAATGAATTTCAAATAGAGATTACCTGTACTTTGTTTTACATAAGGAGGATTACCAATAATGGTCTTGTATTTGACTGCGATTTCACGTTCCATAAAATCGCCATAACACAATTGTTGATGCTGGTTCCATGTGACTATAGGTTGAACAGAACTATCAATTTCATATCCATGAACAGGATAATTCTTATTCATGTCCAAGAAAGGTTTCAACAAATGTCCAGCACCAAAAGAAGGTTCCAATAAACATTGATCTTTATGCGCCACATGGTCAAATACCCAACGTTGTAAATCTTCGGAAATGGTGAAATATTGTCCAAGACACTTTTTGTGTAATCCAGAAGAAACCAGCAAATCCCGTACTTTTTCATTCACTTTTGTAGTAATCACATCTTGGACATTGTTGGGAAGAGCCTCTAATAAGCCGCCTGTGCCCAAACAAGGCGTCTTCCTTTTTTGATGCGCATCATAGTGCCCCTTTTGTCGAAACTCTTTACCACACTTTTCACAACGATGTCCCATAACTAATTTAGCTAAGTATACAATATACCAACCATTTATATCGGTTCGAAATATCAATTTTGTAGTAATTGAAAGAAATAAAAAAGATAGGTGTTTCAACTCTATTGTAGTTTTTACTATAACCCACATACCCACCCCTTTCAGGAGCCAACATCACCCCCTAATACCTTTCCCTCCTATCGTCTGCCCTATCTTGCCACAAGTCTCTTATATCTTCTCCATTATCCATCAGATAATATGAAGCTGGATGTGGATCTACTGGTTCTTTACTACTATAACTACAATAACCACGACAAAACGGACACATGACTCGCTCGAAAGCATTGTTCTTTCTTATTATTTTATCCAAACATTCTTTGCACGTTTGATGTTTATTTTCGCAACCCGTATCAACCAACTCCTTTTTATGTTGCATGCAAATAGCGCAATATTGTAACCCCAAATCTTCATTACATACAGGACATTGCGTTATATCATCAATACAAGTAGAACATAGTTTATGTTTTGATTTACAACCGGATATGGCGACCATAGCCATTTTTTCACAATGACCACATTTTCTATAATGTTTGTAAATATTACGTTGTTGTTTTTTGATTTCTGTTATTTTATCCCTAATATCACAATTAACTTCATCATAAAAGCATTCTTTACATTTCATATCTCTATAGTTTTCATCTGCTTTACGAAATATTTGAACTAATGCTTGACGTTTGTCTACATTTTCAGGGTTAGGATTATGTATTAGTGATATTCTTTTTGCTCGTTGCCATTGCATATATACTTCATCACGCATTTTTTCTAATTCTAATAATCTTGGTTGTATATCATCATAATATTTATCGTTTACATACTTCATATATTTCCAAAATTTTTTTTTAATATTTCGCAATTTTGTTTTATTGAAAATTGTATTAATGTTTACATCATAATACAATTTTTGAATACGATTGACTGGATCGTCCGGGAATTTATTTCGTTCTTGTTCCATTTAATTATTTATTGGGGGTGTTTCTGTTTAAAATAATACAAAATATATTCAATTTTGTAATAATATAATCCATATAAACAAAATATAGTGTTATTTTACTATACTATGTTTTCATTACACACACTTTTAATGGGAGTTCTTCCCTTTTTACCTTTGCTGTTGGCGTATGACCAACATCAAACGCAAGTTGCGGTGAATATTTCACAGGCCGCCTATTGTATGAACCCATTTAGTGAATGGGATTGCAAAACGTGCGATGCGAATAATGATTATGAAAAATTGATTGATAAAAGTGGGATGCAGGTAGTTCTTGGATACAATCACGAATATGGCGCTATTTTTATTGGCTATCGTGGTTCAGAAAACATACAAAATTGGATTTCGAATCTACAAGTGTCCAAGATTTATCCCTACAATAATAATAGTGATGAAAACATCGCATTGGAAAAGGGTTTTTACAACTTGTTTCAAGGATTGAAACAGGATGTGTATTCTGTGGTAGATGTTTTGGTTGATAAATATAGTACAAACAAGTTGTTTATCACCGGTCATTCATTAGGTGCGGCTATGGCGACCATCAATGCGTTTGATGTAAAGTACCATGGCGAACCCTACCAAATATTATCATTGATTACATTTGGTTCCCCGCGTGTTGGGAACGCAGCTTTTGTCGATAAATTTAGTCAATATGGAATATCGAGCACGCGAGTGACGCATTATTATGATGTGGTTCCCCATGTACCAGAGAATTTCCTGGATTATTACCACATATCACAAGAAGTGTGGTTTAATGAACCCAATAGTGACTACACAATCTGTAGTGACGGAGACAATAAGGAAGACCCTCAATGTTCAGACGCATGTTCTCCTACAAAATGCACGAGTATTTCGGATCATATGAATTACATGAAAATCAATATGGGTGAAGGGGGAGACTGTTGGTAGAATTCGAATAGAACACGTAGGACATGTAATATATTTGTAGCTACAAATAGATACAAATATATGTTACACCGATGAAGATTTAAATCCGCACATCCACCAAAGGTGGATGTACGTTTTAATTCATTTATCGGTAACGGTTACATTGAAAGAAATAAATAGCACACCTTAGGCGTGCGGATTTAAATCTTCAATGGTGTATAATTCGTTAAAAATAAACTTCTTGGACATTGTTCAATACTCCAGGATAACATTGATGTAAAAAGTCCCGCATTTTCACCGCCATTCGTTGTCGTCCGTAGTGTTTCTTCCACCATTTTTCGGGATGCATTTTGTCTTTCTTGGACAATAGTTTTTTAAGAGCGCCTTTCATGTCGTGTTCATTGGTAAAGAGTTCTCCCGTTTCGTAATTAATGTATTTCGTCCCACACAAAATGGATTTATTCATCAAGACGGGCAACCCTTTTGTAATGCATTCGGGAACCACGCGGGGTGAAGCATCATATACATTGGGCATAAACAGCATTTTGCATTCGCGAATCTTGTCTTGAAACTCGTCATAAGGTAAGAAATCGGTGGTGGTGATTTTGTCGCCGTATTTTTCTTCAAGACCACATCCGATGCGACCTACTGCGAGAACACGAAGGCCGAAATCGTTGATTAAAATAGGTAAACATTTTTCGGCCAGCTCAAAATTGCGATTAATCGCATTCCATCCATCTCTTGGACAACTATCACCGTGGTCTTTCAAACATACATACAATACATCATATTTTTTGTCTTTACTGGGTTCTTCGTCCGCATTATAGAAATCAGATTCGCTAATATTGGCCAAGTTATGTGTTTTTTCAGACAACCCATATTGACCTGGGTTTTTGAAACAACACATCCAGTTCTTGATTTTCTTGGTATATTGGAAGTCATCAGTGTGATGATATTTGTCTTCACTCGCATCCGTTATTTGTTTGGGGAAGGATTTGTATGCGGTTATTCCGGCAACACGAATACCATTGTCTAAATATTCTTGGTATGTATTTCGTGCATCATCATCGCGAAAGAAGGCTGAAACAAGGACAATGGGAACCAATTCGCCATGTTCATCCGTCAAATAGCGATAGGGAAATTTCGATTTTTCACGATGGTCCTTGATGACGGTATTCAAATATTCCATATTGGGCTTTTTATCTTGGACATCAAAGCCTTCTATATGTTGAAGACTATAAGGCATGGGTAAAAAATAAACCGCGATGAATACCAAAACGCAACCCACCAAAACCATGTGAAAATTGCGAGTTTTTCGGAAATATTTGGGTATAATCTTGGACAACATGGTATAGCACAACTATACTATGTTTAGAAAATGTCTTTAGAGTATATACATTTGAAGATTTCAAATGGGTAGAAGAGTCAAACCTGGGTTATTTCTTAATTTAGAGTCATTACATACAGAAGAACCCACCAACACGGAAGAAAAGCTATTTAACGAAACGAAAACTTTCATATTGAACCACATTGCTACTATAACGCCCCCCATTCAAAACATGGGGCCATTTACAAGACGAATTGTAAATATTATATCAGAAATCGATACGCAAATTGAAGACCCGACTCTGGGTTGCGAGAAATTAACATCATCTGCGCGGAATAAAGGTCGTGGATTGTCTCGCGGGTGTTCGCATGCAATCGCACATTACTATAATTGTAAAACCGGCAAGGGGGTAAAAACATACACATTTGATAAGCATAAGTATAGACATATCATCGCGGCTCCATACAAAGAAGGTGATATTACAAAATACCAAAAAATGCATATGGATAATTGCAAGTATAAGATTGCACGTGAAATCGTAATACAGTTATTCGCACATGCAGTTAGTACTCGGTGTAACGTGATCGTTCCGGCGATTTATAGAATAGGATGTAAGCACAATCTTGATTCGGATATAGTCAATAAGGATGATGAGGGCGTTGAAATCCCAGATCAAATCACGTATTATGTTGAGATGGACCATATTGTTGGTCGTAAATTTACGACAACCAACGCTGGTGAAATAATATCCGTCGTAAATAAACTACGATGTATGTATAATCTATCATACATACAGCATAGAGATGTGAAACCAGATAATATATATTTTATGGAAGATGATAAGATTGGAATTATTGATTGGGGGGAATCGACATGTAAGGCAGAACCGTTTGAAGAGAATTTGGGGCATACGTGGGTGAATAATAGCCCTCATTCTACGGCAGCCAAAAGCGATAATGGGAATATGTTCGGTGGTGGTCGAAAACGAAAAACGCGTAGGACGAAAAAAAATAGGAAACGAAAGAAAACGGCACGCCGCAAGTAAAATTATCCCCCGTTATATATTACTCAATTTATTGGTAATTGTGTGCATGCTATAGAATAGGGAACCAAACATGGCGCTTTTCAGTAAAAGTCCCATTAAATTGAAATTTCCATCTTCGTGATAAATAGTCAAAAAGGTAAAGTATTTGCGTAAAAACGTATTCATAATAGGCATTTGAAACACGAAATACAGAACGGCCACGAAAATGGGCGTTTGAAGCTGGCTAAACCAATCCTGGGCAGCGGCTTCGCGGTATTTGGTTTGTTCGTGTACCATCAAGGCCTTTTCGCTGGCCGCTTCGTATTCGCGAATGTAATCGGAAGTAAGTTTTACTTGCGGAACATGATTGGGACGAGCAGTATCGTCTTGCTGGTAATCCAATGTATTCATGGGAATATCGCGCGATGGTAGTGCATATTGTGGTTCTACCACATGCCCACGCTGGGGGGAAGGTTCAGGCAAAGGCAATCCATTTTGAGATTGTTCGGGGGGTCCATTCCCATATGGATTGGGATGTATATTGATAGGCACATAATTGTTTTGACCCATCTCGCCGCCTTGCACCTGTTGGTTTTGTTGGGACATATTACCCTGCATATGTTGGGGTATTTGCTGTTGCATGGACGATCCATGTGATTGGTAAGACGGTTGTTGCACTTGCATAGTAATATTTTCGGGAAGTTCGGCAATACGTGTCGTGGAATTGGACATAAAAACTATACATTATTCTACCATCTAATCGTGGAATAATGAGCGCACGAACAGTATCAGTCATTTACAAACCCAACTGAACAATCTGTTTTGTTTTGTCGCAAGGAGCAGCGGAATATTCATATGTATAACATTGTTCTCCATATTGATAAATTTTCCCGTCAATATCTCCTAAAATGGGACCTTTGAACGAAATACAATTTTTGTCGGTGCATGCTTTACGAAATAAGGTGGCCATACCAAGGCCGAGTAAAATGGAAATGATTATTTTGCCTAAAGGAGTGTGTAATAATCGTGCGAAGTTCATAGTATAGACAATAAAAACTATACTATAAAGGAGTATTTTTCCCAATTGCGATAAAACAACACTATGTTAGAGTTGTGCTGGTATTTTCGAGATTTGTCCGGGTGCGGTGGGACACTTCACCTCCTTTTGTTGGAAAGAAAAACATTGATCCGCGCGGTCTTTATACAACACATGTTCCACGTTTTCGGGAGTCGGGTAGACATATATTTTGCGGCGGTCATCAAAGGTAGAATATACAAAAAACATACCAATTGCAAAACTCACCAAAAATGCGCGAATATCCAAATATTTGGTCAATTGCATCCTATATACAAAGTGGCTATTATTCTATACCAAAAAAAGG
>Ga0129324_10001912_pt1 | contig 13105 bp, 12 predicted proteins | sample CPBDNA_7_FD_96879 | JGI IMG/M metagenome (GOLD analysis project Ga0129324, IMG submission 96879) | Freshwater to marine salinity gradient microbial communities from Chesapeake Bay, USA - CPBay_Spr_15_0.2_DNA | ecosystem: Environmental > Aquatic > Marine > Coastal | place: USA: Chesapeake Bay... | reverse complement strand
ATCTTTCACAAATCCACACTAGATACATCATTATTTACATCTTGTAATTCGATAGTTTCATCTGTTGGATTACCCCAATTATGTATTTGTTTTATTAAATTTTTATCTGCATTATCGCTACCTAATTGGCTACCTATATATATATGTTTATCAGTCGTCCACTTTTCATAAACCCAACTAGGCGGTAAGAATTTTGTATTATTTGCAATATCAACTACTTTATCTTCTATATCTTCTAGCAATTCATCAATCTCCGCTTTATCACAATCAATATGTTTCATTTTAAGTCTTACTATTATTTTATTATATTCATCTGCCGCCTTACTAAAAGCCTCTGCTCGTACTGAAAACCCTAGCGAATTTGACATAGTTTGTGATGCTGTTATTGCAATTGTTAATATTCCGACAGATAAAGATAAATACGATTTCGCACTAGAAGTAATAATATCAGAAGTCGCCATAAATGAAAGGATACTAGATATTGCGGAAATTGTAATACTCGGAATCACAATACGTCTATTCATACGCCCATAATACTCTGCAGATATATTATTTATATACCTCAATTTGCGAAAACGATAAATCAAATTATTGATTACATCAATCCCCATACTAGTTAATTTATTTATTTATTTTTTATCTTTCTTAAATTCAAAATTCAAATCTAAATCTAAATCTAAATCTAAATCTAAATCTAAATCTAAATCTAAATATGCCAACAAATGAACTAATATCTTTTACAAAAAAATGGATGCAACTAGAACAGGAAATCGCCAGACTTAACGAACACATTTCAAAATTACGAGAAGAAAAAGACAAAATGGAACAAAAAACAATTCAATTATTAAACGCAGAAGGTCTATCAAACACAGCACTGGGTTTTCAAACATGTAGAATATATCTTGGAAATGAAAAATGTTATAAACCCGCTAATTACACACAAAGGTTTATTGAAGAGCAACTAGAAAAAATAATTCCTAAAGAGCAAGTTAAAATGATATGTCAGCATCTCAAAAATGGTAGAGTTGTAGAAAATAAAAAAATACTTAAAAAAGCGAAAAATAAAATACAGAAATAAAATACAGAAATAAAAAAATTAACAGGTCGCCCACTTATCTTCATTAAACGGATGAATTACATCTTTATCCATCTTTGACTTTTTATATTGTGCGACTTTCTCTAATAATTCACGTTCTGAATCACTAATAATTTGGCGTTTAATCTTCTCATGAGGACGTGGTGCTGGCTTTACTCCATAACATGTCGCGCCAAATAACATATCCTTATTCTCGAAATATCCCCCGTTGATTCCAACTTCACCACACTGGTCTCTTTTATCAGCATCATTGTCTTGCATTTTCAACCAAGTATTTTTTTGTGTTGGATATAATGCAAGTTGTCCTTTATGCCATCCATAACTACACCAATCAGCTCCATTTTTATATGCGTCTAGTAGTTGTTCATATGTGGCTAATTCAGCATCATGAGCGGCGCATGCAACTTTAGCTTCATCATAAGTATAAATGTTATTTTCAATATGATATACTTGTGGTTCTCCATCTCCAACTTTCTGAAAGCCAACTGGTGCATTTGTAATTTTTGGAACAGTTGGACGATTATTAAGTGCTGGTTTAGTGGGTTTTACTGGTTGTGCTGGATGCAATGGCTGTAAAGGAATTGACCTTCTGTCGCTAGATACAATATAATATCCAATAATTAAAACCAACACGCCAAATATTACACCTAGAGCTACCATCAATAGATTGATTTTCTTGGATGTTCCCAATTGGTTATTTGAATTATTTCCCATTTTATAAACTTTAAATATTAATATAAGTCCCTTTATATATTATGGATATAAAAAAATTAAATTTGTATATATAACATTATATAATCTCAAAAATGCAAAATTAACTATTATATTAGTCATCAATATATATTATCTATTAAGTCAATGATAAAGTATTTTTATATAACATGAATTTTTGTTGTAATAGGTTGTGCTGTTTGTAATGGGATTGACGGGCATTCTTTGCATCTTAATACAAAATAATATACAATACCTAGAATTATACCACAGACTATCATACCTAATAAAAACATTAATGCTAGCATTAGACCTGACTTAGTTAATCTTTCGACCGTTTCTATTAAAAACATATTTGTTTTATTACTTCCTGGAAATTTATTTACAAGACATTTTGCCATTTTATATATACACAGATATAAATTTATTTCTTGTTGGTTTTTTTATTTGATTTCTTAGATGTCTTTGATTTCTTAGATGTCTTAGATTTCCTTGTTTTTTTATTTGATTTTGATTTTGATTTTGATTTTGATTTTGTGTTTTTGGTTTTAATGGCTCCTCCACTGGCATCAATTCCGATGCCTGTAGGACCTTTCCAACCTTTAAATCCTGGAGAGGGTTCAGATCCTAGTACTTCCAAATTGTGCTTTCTTATATCATCCGCTGATGTACTCTTGTCTATACCATATCGTGTTGGTCCAGTATATGGGGGGTTTGGGTTGATTTGACGTACAACGCGTTTAGGTGTGTATTTATTGGTGGAGCGAATCTTGTGAATCTCTGTCTCGACATCATTTTCAATCTTTAAATATGTTATGCCTGACTTTCTTGCTTGTACGAACCATTCTTTAACTTCCTTCCAATTTTTAGTTATAACTTTTGAGTCACAATTCGCCTCAAGACCTTCATATTTAGTAAGCAATTTTTGTATTGGTTTTATCTCTCTATCTATATTTATATTTAGTTTTTGAGATGCTACATTAAATATAGAAGATATCCTAGCTTTTAACTCAATATACTTACCAAGTAAGGGATTTAGGTGTTCCTTTTTAATATAATCAAAATAACTACAAAAAAAAGGCACTATTACGGTAATATCATCCATAATGTCGGTAAAAACTACAGACGACTTCTTACCAGAATCTTTTATTATTTTTTTAAAATCATTTAATATCTTTTGTCCTGCACTTACTTTAGATGTATTACTGCTTGATTCAGATGTATTACTGCTTGATTCAGATGTATTACTGCTTGATTCAGATGTATTACTGCTTGATTCAGATGTATTACTGCTTAATTTACTTTTCTTATTATTATTTGTGGGTTTACTAAAATACAACATCCCGCCATCGGTCTCTGATAGCCATTTATCAAATCTTTTTGTAAATAATCTGTCATCCAACTCCATAATTTCAATGATATGGCCTACATTTTCAAGAATTTCTTTTTTTTTCATATTAACTTTTTTTTCCATAGCTTTCTTCTCTTCCATAGCTTTCTTCTCTTCCATAGCTTTCTTCTCTTCCATAGTTTTATTCGCATCCATAGTTTTATATTTTTACTATAATAGAAGATTATATTCCAAATTACAAAAAAAAGTTATAATTATAATATTACAAAACAATACAATACAATACAATATTTCTATTAACATCTTTCATAAAGTAATAAATATGCATTACTAGTAAATAGATTTTTATCATCCATTTTGCTTACTCTAACATCATTATATTCATACCAAGTATCTGGTTGTTTCTGAATGTTTCTACAATATGCATAGCAATGTCCGAAATTCATTTCGCCTACATGATTTCCAATTGCAAATAATTTATATTGGCAATCTGTTTTATTCCTCCCTAATTTATAATTTGATATATCTAGTTCAATTGGAAAGTCAATCATTTTATTAATCTTTTTCCACCTATTGCCTAAATCTTCGTATCTCTTGAGGGTGATTATTAATGTTGGTGGAGTTGCGGTAATTCTATATTGTTTATAATTATCTTCCTTGTTTTCACATTTTTCACATTTCCACTGATTTTTATTATCAAATACTTCTTTTCCGAAATAATGATCTAGGCAATCATATAAAGTGGTTTTCCCGCGTTCATCTTCATCTGGGATAGGTAAAGTTAATAAATTGTGGGGAGAATAATTAAATAATTTATTTTTGCATTGATTGCAATTTATATTTGTCATTATCATAAAATAATATTCCTCGACTAACCAACTATATTGCGATTCATATGTATTTTTATAAGTTTGATAACTATCAAATTTAATTTTCTGTTCCATCGTAGTTATATTTTTATCATCCATGCTAGATACCATACTAATTTTAGATGCTTTTGCTTCATGAATTGCATCTATTAAAAATATAATACATTCATTTATATCATTCTGATCCTGGAATAAATACTCTTGGTTTGTGTGCTTACTTAATTTATAACATGCCCTAACAAATGTTTCTGGTGTTTGTGTTTCAGAATTATGTAGTAGGTCATGTATCAATTTTTTAAAAGTAAAATATACACAATAATAATCAATCTTCTTCTTCAATTTAGGATATTTTTCAATTTCATTCGTGTTATTTTCCTGGAGTTCTCTCACTTTGTTAAGGACAATAGAATCATTTTCATTGTCTGAAAATAACTTACGCATTGAATTTGAATACCTTAGGCATTGAACTATTGTATTTAAATAACAATTTGACCCAAAATTTTTTAGCCCTCCTAGTGGATTAAAATCTTCCATATTTATGTTTAATATGTTTAATATTGTTAATATTGTTAATGTATGTTAATGTATGTTAATGTAGCCTTACATTTAATAAAAAAATAAAATTTCAATTTTAACGTAATAAAATGCAATATATCATTATTGGAAACAATATTAACAATATTAACAATATTGCCAATATTATTTGAAGAATTTTGCTAGAGTCCCTTGCTTTAATCTTTTGACTTCTAGTTTATTTGTTTTCTCCGTTTTCTCCGGGTTTTCTGTTTCATCTGTTTTCTCAGTAATAGTTGGTGCAAACCACTTGTCTAGTGTTGTAATATTATTTTGTTTATTATATGATTCAACTAGGAAAGGCTCAAATAGTAATTTGGCAACAACCTGTTGTTTTAATTCGGATATTTTCTTTTCAGTTTTTTTGACATCACCATTATATTTATGATAATATGTTTCATATTTTTCATCGAAATAGGTTGCATGATATGGATAGCCTTTCATAGTTTCGACAACAAGTTCAAATACTTGACAAATCGGCTTCATTAACTGATTATTTATATAAGCGAAATAATCGAGTTTTAAATTATGCTCTTTAACATAATCTATATGTTCTATCTTATCACCCTGTAATAAATTCACTTTTCCTTGTTGTTTGACTTGGATATAAACATATGGAATACGTTCATTTGACGACGGTTTATTTCCAGGGTCTCTTTCAGTCATTCTATCAGCCAAAACTTTATGTGCTATTGAATCCGGGTCTTTATAGTAATCCCGCAATGTTTTGCTAATAACAAACATATTCAAATCAAATTTTCCATCTAGTATATCTTGACAGGCCTTTTTTACAAAAGTAATAGCCTTTGGTATGCTCAAATCTTTCATAATATTATTCATAACACCTTGATATGTATATTTTAAAATAGGAGCATTATCACGTCTTTTAAGGACAATACCCATACTAGTAAATTCCGATTTTGTTGGGTCAAATGTATATTTTTCTCCAGCATATCGCTTTTTAGTAATTAGCATCAACGGACAAAATACCTTTTCGTATTCTAAATCGTGTGGGGGCGTAAAGTATTTATCATCTTTCAACTTTTGCTGTAATTCTAATCCAATATCTATACTTCTCTGAATTTTATCTACATGAGATACTGGATAAGTCCCATCTGGATATACCAAATTGAATTTCACAAAGATTGAATCTGTGTTATGCACTACAATATTGCCAATACCTGCTTGGAAATGCCCGTTTTCTGTCGTAAAGTCATACACGGGCATATCCGTTTTACCTAGATTAGTTATATTAATTACAACTCCATCAAGAATAGATTTATGTTTTTCTCTTAGCATATCTAGTCCCATTTTTTGATATAATTGATGTGGAATATTACATGTTAGTAAAATATCTCCAATACACAATTCAGTTGGTTTAATAGGTTTATTATTATGTAAAATGAGTGAATGGCAAGCTGTTGTTCTAACAATACCGCTAGTTGTCTCAATTCTATAAATATCATTAGTAGCATGATGGCACATTAAATTCTGTATCTTCGTCCATCCAGTTTCAGTATAACTATATATTTCACTTTCATCCTTTGGCAAATAATAGTATTTTCCACTTAATACAGTTTTTTCACGCGAAAAGAATTTATTCAATATATTTTGAATTGTATCATAGACTGTAATTTCTGTATTGATTTCCATTATCTTTACTAATACATATTCATCTCCAGGAATACTATCTCCATAAATAATCTCACACCCAGGATTATTCTTTAATGCGTAATCTCTAGCTTTATAAATACATTTACGTCCTCCAAATGTTATAGATGCGGCCAAGGGCTTTTTATAAATTTTACTTGTCTCTGCGCCAAGCTGTCCGTATAAAGAATTTCCAGTTACCTTGAAAGCAAGTTGTCGTCCATCTAAAACAGCATAATTAAATGGGTCTTTCTCACTTTTCATTTCTTTTTTTGTGGCTTTTCTCGCATCTAATAATTTATTAGAAATTTTTGGTAATAATCCCTTTTCTCCATTTGCATATATAACAAACCGGTCAGTTTGCTCTCCAGTTTTATATTTACCTTTAGATTTATTTGTCGGATCAACCCAACTCAGAATGTCATATGTTCTATCTTCAAAATCGTGTCCTAGTGCTCTAATTCTCTTACCTCCCTCTTCGCCTAGCCAATATTCATTTTCACAATAACTATCATGGCTAATATTACCAGCAATCATTTCACTAGGATATAAAGATGCAAAATCTAACACGGCAATTGGAGTATCAACATAAATTCCTGGAGTAGGTACTAATACAATAGCCCCCTCATAACCATCATCTGACATATCAATTACATTGAAATTATCATCAAATTCTAATTCAGTTTTGCCCGTATTATCTTCATCAACATCATATTGATATTTGGATGTATGTTTTAAGGCTTTACCTGGTATAATCTCTTTTTCGATGTCTTCCTTTGCTTGTTTCTCAAGAACTGGAATTACATAACCCTCTAGACTACATTCTCTAACTACTAGACTAAAGATTTTTATACTTTGTCCTCGCATGAAAATATAATTAAATGGCACTAAACATACATTCGACATAGCAAAATTATTAACTACGATTTTCAATTTATTTAATATTCTTACCACTAGAGCACAATCTTGAATACAATATTTAGCAATAATAGAACGACTCTTTGAATTTTCCATTTGTAATCTGAAAATATCCTTTGGCGATACGTCATCCTTTGCCAATCCCCATTTCGGACTATCATTTAAAATCTTTGCATCTATTGGATTCGATAATTTGATATAGCCTTCTGCTTTTATACAATCTGCTGTTTTTTCAATCTTTTTAACTTTAATTTTTTGACCACCTAAAAACTGTTCCCCGGTGCACATATTAATAATAATGTAATTTCCGACTTGTATTTCATCGACATAATCTACTTTTATCCATAGACTTGTTTCTTTTGGCGACTTTCCAACTTGTATAATTTCCCCACCAATAAAAGTTTCAGCGACACTATCTAATTTATAAGATGGTAATTTCATCGTTGGATCTCCCTGAATTACTTTCAATAAATCTATTTGGACTCTTCCAGGCATATTAAAATAATACAAATAATTCGCACCTAATGCACTCGATGCCAATTTCTTCTCAATTAAACGCCCATTTGTATCTCTGCATTTACTGATAACATGTGGCTTCAATCTACCCATATTTATAAACTTATTATAACTTGTATTTTTAGTCAAATCCTCATTAAATTCTTTTGATAACTCGACAACTCTGTCAAACATAAATATTTCATCAAAACCAAAGATATTATACCCGATAATTATATCTGGATCATACTCTCGGATCATTTCAGACCATCGGATATGTAATTTGAGTTCATTTTTATTAAGTTCCATAGATATTTCTTGCGATGTGGGATTATCAGTATTAAATTTATTTGGGAATTCCTCAACATCAATACCTTTTAAACTTTTACAACTTCCTAGAGTGACAATATTGTGATAACATGGGTGTTCATCTCCAAGTTCATAAAATGTTGTCCCAATTTGGATTGTTCTATCACCTTCTACCTTCCCTAGATGGATGTTTAATTTATTATTGACAAATTTAACTAATATATCTTTTGTAATTATTTTATACATAACATCTTCAGCATGTATCTTTTTGTCTTTGTGTTCTAAATTCCAAGAAGTTGTATTCGATTTTATAATTGTAATTAAATCTTCTATTGTTGGCAATGGCTTATTCTTAGATATAGCTCTACTTTCCATTAAATCTAAGTCCTTCATAATACGAGTTATTACATTTTTCATTTCACGATTCGCCTTTATTTTTTTAATTGGTCTATTACAAATATTGTAAATATCATTACATATTTTAATAAAATTTGAACTACTAATCCTCTCTTGGACGTATCTATGTTCAGACGGTTTAAAATAAATCGGAGATATATCTGGATCATTTGATATGATATAATTCTCTGTTTCTGTTAAATAACTAGATACTGCCTGGATAATTCGATGTACGAAGAATTGGCTCTCTGTATTTATATTTTTTACAGCAGTATTATATTTTTCTAATTCATCTTTTGATAAATCTTTTACATCAGTATTTTTATTTTTTCCAATAATAATTTTGTCTCTAAGATAAGCAATAACTAATTGATTTGCTAGTTTTTTTGTATCTTTTTTCGCAATCGGAAAATCTCCGTGGCTACTACCCGCTTCAATATCAAAAGATGCAACTCTAAACTTTGGAATACCCGTTTTTTCTAAAGGAAATACATGATCGCAATTTACTGAAATCGACAATTGACAATAACTGTCATTCGTTATAGTATATTTACCTCCTGGGATTTTTAACCAACTAGAAGGCTTGATGTTTTTATCGTGATAATATCTCAGCAATGGTTCTAAATCACTCTCAAATAATTTAAGTTTCGTTGGTTTTGTGTCATAAACGGGATATTTTTGTTCAGACTTTATAAAATTATGATATTCTTTAGCACCACTTTTACTTGAAAAACTCAATTTCCAAAAATCATATTTCTGATGATTAGAAAACGTCCAGAAAATTTCTTTATTTACAATCTCTGTTTTATGAGATAATAAAGACGTTTTATACAGAGGGCATGCTAATTTTTCAAGTGGTGTCTTTGGAAACCATTTATTATTTTGGATTTGTTCTATCAATTCATCTTCATCCCATTTTAACAAATCAGCTCCAATATATTGTCTTTCTAAAAATCTCCTTTCAAATTGTTTGCACTGTGTTTTGTTCCAGGATTCCGGTATTTTAATGTAATAATATGGATTATAATCAGTAATACGAATACAAACTGAACTTCCATCTTCTAAATTCCCAAATGCAAATATATTATATTTTTTATTGTGATTTCTCAATAAGTATTGTAAATAATCGTCATTTTCATCTGTTGTTGGAACTGAAATAGTTTCATCACACTCAATCCATTCAGTTGTATAAATTTCTAAATCCTTGGAACAGTCCCAGTTTTCAATCAATTTACGGGGTTTAAACATTTATTACGGGTGTTTCAATTATATATAATTTGATGTTTAGATAAAAAAATATAAAATTCAATTTTTCTTATTTTTTGAAATCTTTTTAGATACTATCCAATATTATATGATAATACTAACCAATATTATAATGTGCTTTTACAATCTAAAATAGTCATTCTCAAAGTCAATATGATTATCACTATCACTATCACTATTCACAATATGATTATCAATATCATCACTATTATCACTATCACTATTATCATTATCACTATCCACTATATGATTATCACTATCATCACTATTATAACTATCGCTATTATCATTATCACTATCCACTATATGATTATCACTATCATCACTATTATTACTATCATTATTATCATTATTTGACGAAGTGCTTGATGCTATACATTCTTTAGTAATAGTATCTTCATCATCATTATTAATCCAATCCCAAAAATCCGTTTTTTTTGGCGGTGGTGTGTCGCGACGTATTTTTGTAATGCTAGACACACCAGTCCCGTAAAGGTCATCGTCGTCACCTGATAAATTACACAATGGTTTATTATATTTGAGACTAGAAAATCGCGAATGCACATTTATTCTATGAGTGTGTTTTTTTGGTCTAACCCAAATAAATTCTTTATTAAACTTTTTCAAATAATCCACTTTTAATTCATTAAGCCAATCTTTTCTTTCAGTTAATGACAAGTCCATTGGGTCGCAAATAGCCAACATTAAGTCTGCAGTAATTGCATATATCTGTTTTGTAGTCTTATCTTTGAATTGTTTTTTATTGTTTGGTTTTGCGTTTGGGTTGATTGAAGCCATTGTGAGTTGTTTTCTAAAAAGGAGATGTCCTGTTTTGTTATAAAAACTATATTTATATGTAAATTATTTCAATTTTTTATAAATTTCTTTGTCTATATTAAATACAAAATACAATATTGGATAATATAATATGAAATCGTCCAAACAATCTCACAAGAGTCATAAAGGTCATAAGAAGTCTGATAAGAGTATGAAGGGTCATAAAGGTCATAAGAGTATGAAGGGTCATAAGAGTATGAAGGGTCATAAGAGTATGAAGGGTCATAAGAGTATGAAGGGTCATAAGAGTATGAAGAGTCATAAGAGTATGAAGGGTCATAAGGGTCATAAGAGTATGAAGAAGTCTCAGAAGAAGTCTTATAAAAGCCTGTTGCCGTCTTTAAAATTACGTGGTGGTAATGGTTATGCATTAAATCCAACAAAAGAACGCATTGGAGGTCTTGCGGTTGTTGATAGATATTCTCAATGTAAAGACAATGATATGTTAGCACCATTTAGAAAACTATGGGCTTAAATTATACGGAAATTTCGTTTCTAAATTATATTTTACATTTGATATATAAGAAATTATATATAATTAAAACCTATAATAATAATGGATAAAATCATACAAATTAAACCAAGAAAGTTATTGATTGGGAGTGCAGGATTTATTACTGGATATTACCTTAATTCATTCGCCGTATTTAGCATAAGTTGTATAATATCAATGCAATATTATTGGTTAAAAACAACTGATGAAAAGGAACATGGTAGGTTTTTAATTGACATTGACAAAGTAATAAAAACATTTGAAGAAGATAAACAAATACCATTTGGCATTAAATCCGCATTTTTCACTGGATATGCTACGGGAATTATATATCAATACATGTATATGTGGCTAATTTTAGGAGGAGTTGCATCAGGATTAACAATTGCATATAAATATACACCAATAGAATTAGAAAAGAATACCAGACACAAATTAATGGAATACTCCCTCGCTAGAAGATATTTATTTGATACAGAAAAAGTTGAAAAAATAGAAAGTCGAAAATGGCTTTATTTTATTTAGTTTTTATCATATTAGTATTTTATCATATTAGTATTTTATCATATTATCATTTTATCATATTATCATATTATTATTTTATTATTTTATTATTTTTTTTAATTGGACCATAAATAATAAATATATATGAACTAGCACAATACAAATTCCTCCAATAGGTATAACTAGAAAATATTTAGTGTCTTCATGTTTATTCATTAATATATAAATGTGAATTATCGAAATACATATACTAAAAATAGATATCAATATAGTAATGGATTTAGGTGTTTTTTCTTTTTTGATTGCCAAGTAAAGTATCATTGGTCCAATTATTAGAATATGTATCAGACTGGTTGCATCAGAAATAGTAAATTCTTGCATACTAATAATATAATTACAATATATTTAGAAAATAACCAAATCTGATTTTAATTATCCATTGCTTTTTTAAAGTAAAGATATAAATGATATACGGAAACAAATAAACCTAGGATTCCTATAAAATAGAATAAGGGTTTTGGGCATTTATCACCCAGTAAGCCAATGTAAATTAGAAGAGGTCCGACAAATAATACATGAAGGGCATTAACAAGTTGAGAATTAGTAATAGTCATGATTTATGATTTATGATTTATTTATGATTTATGATTTATGATTTATTATTTACATACAAAATTATTTTGGAATATTATGTTTGAATATTATACTTTACTATTATAATAGATGACGATGGAAGACCGACCAGATGTATTATCTAAATTCATGAAAAAAGAATTTGACTTATGGATATGGGATTGGAATAATTGTCTTATAGACAGTAGCATTTATTTCGGAAAACGCATGAATCCCCAAGAAATTATTAATAAAACCGACGATGAATTAACACATGAATTTCCTGGATGGGTATATTTTAGAGATTTAGTAATTGAATTAACTAGAGAGGGAAGACGAGTTGGAATTATTAGTCTAGCGAAGTCAGATATTATAATTTCCTATATGAGGCGTATATTTGGACTAAACCAGCATTATTTTACAGCAAATAATATTTTAATGCCAACACTAGAAGACACTCAGAAAACAAATGGATGCTACGAAAATAAAAATAAATTTATCGTCAAGTTAATGAAACAATACCGTGTTAATGACCCAACTAAAGTAATATATTTTGATGATAATTCCATTAATACAACTGAGGCTAGCGGTATTGGTATTGTTGCTGTTAAGGTTAGTGGTGTAGCCGATAATCAAATAAGTAGTAGTGGCGATCGACATTTATTTAACCAAGATATTGTTTCACTAGTAGAACAAAGTTATCATACATTTGATAAGGACCATAATAAGTTGCTAGAGCATCTGAGAATGGGTAGGTGTTATATAGATGAAAATAATATATTTAGTTCCATTGGAGATAGAAAGGTTGGACTCGCAAATATCAGAAAAGAGAGACAAAGAGACAAATTATTTCAAATAAATGTAAATGAAGTAGAAGTAATTAAACCATTGGATATGTGCGATGGACTACTAGAAACTGAAAAAAGTCATGAGACTAATAGAGATACACATTATGATATGAATGAAAAAAGTGAAAGGTTTAAAACACTTGGGTGTAATAATTGTAATAATCAAAAAGGACTATT
>Ga0129324_10001911_pt1 | contig 13115 bp, 12 predicted proteins | sample CPBDNA_7_FD_96879 | JGI IMG/M metagenome (GOLD analysis project Ga0129324, IMG submission 96879) | Freshwater to marine salinity gradient microbial communities from Chesapeake Bay, USA - CPBay_Spr_15_0.2_DNA | ecosystem: Environmental > Aquatic > Marine > Coastal | place: USA: Chesapeake Bay... | reverse complement strand
GCATATGGATATTACTATTTTTAAACTCACTAACGGCAAAAAAGCTTACCTTCAAGTTTTAATGGATAATTACTCACGCCGAATTATTGACTGAGAGTTGAGTCATTCAAAATCGAAGGCCCTAACAATTAAAAACCTTGGGAGTGTTTTACAAGAGGTACAGCCTAGGTATTTATTAACCGACGCAGGCGGTGAAAATATAAATCATGAAGTGAAGAAGGTTCTTTTAGGGAAAAACATAACGAACTTGATAGCAAAGAAGGATATTGTATTTTCAAACTCTATAGTTGAGTCCTTTTTTTAATGCACTAAAGAATAGGCTGGTCGATAAGGAAAAACATTATCGATTTAACCGTTTGTTTGGAAAATTATGTGAGCATTAGATACCTTTAATAAGACCCCAAGCCCTATACTTGAGGGGGCAAGCCCCAATAAAATTTATCATGATGTATTAAGTAAGGAGTTCTTAATTTCCGAGCTAAAGAGAAAACGCCAAGAATGGAAAGGTATTCGACCAGTGGTGAATCGGTTTTGTGCAAGGGGAAAGGAATGAAGAGATACAACCTGTTGTTGACTTTAATTGGATTACTTAGCTTGGCACTTAGCCAGTTTTTAATTTCTAAATTTCAAAAAGCGAATGTGTACATCACCTTATATTGGTTAAGCTTAGGTCTGTTTTGTACTTTTAACTTTCTCTCCTCACCGGTTAATCTTTGTCGGAGTCGTTACGAATTTTAAACTAGAGGTGCCAAAATGGTACCTCTAGTTTGGATTATGGAGGGAGAAGGTACCAACCCCTTGTTTTTACTGAGATTGGAGTAGCGATGCTTTCCAGCGTATTAAAAAGTGATCAAGCCGCCTTGGTTAATATTGCAATAATGAGAATATTTACAAAACTCCGAAGCTTCATGATGCTCGAGAAGGAATTAGTAACACGAATTAATCGTTTAGAGTCTGATACTACTGAAGTATTTAAGGTTGTTTTTGAGAAGCTAGATGGTCTAGATGAGCAACTTCCTTATCAAAGAAAAAATAGAACTAAAATAGGCCTGAATAATAAAGATCAATTATCGCAGTTCGATAATGGCCTTTTCAGCTTTGGGGTAGTTTTGAAGGCACTCAAAGAACTTTCGCCTCGCATGACTCCAACAGTGGCAGACTTTAATCTCTTTAGTTTTCTTAAAGCGATTGTAACCGCTAATAATACAACCCTCTTTACCTATTTTTATGATAAATTGATGTACCTCCACTAATCTAAAATTAAGGTGCGAAATGAAAATTTACTTTGTGGCGACCATCCTCTCTTTAATGCTCTTTAGTTGCTCATCATTTGCGCCTAAGAGAGAAATCGCTTCTTCAGATAGTCTGAAAAGTCATATCGAAATGGTATCAATTCCAGGTATTAACTTGAAGCTCAGGGCCGGTTATTTCTCTGAAAAAGAAAAACTAAGGGGTTGTGTTTTATTCCTTCAAGGGTTGGGGGACTCAATGAGAAATCATGCCCCCTACTTTAAATCACTATCCGAGGCAGGATACCGATTAATTAGTTTTGATTATATGGGGCAGGGGGGATCCGAAGGGACGATGAATAAAACCCGGCTATCAACAGGTTTTCCTCCTGATGTCACAGAGATAATGCTAAAAAAATATCATCAAAAAGAAAAGTACTATGAAATAGGTCATCAAGCTAATTATATATGGGACACCTTTTCTAAAGTAAAAAATGAAGAGGGGGAATCATGCGTAAATTCCAAGAAACGAGTAATCGGTTGGTCAACTGGCGGTCTTGCCGCTTATAAAATGGCAAAAGATAAATTGGCCGATGCCGTTGTCTTGATCGCTCCAGGCATTCATATTAAGTTTATGGTTGGAGAAGCAAAAAAGTCTCCATCGAAGTTATTCTTTCTTCAGCAAGTTATAACTGAGCGAACTCTGACTAGAAATCGTTTCCAAAAAGTTCCAAATCCTCATATTGACCCAATCAAGCCAACATCTCCTGCTCATATACCGCAGTTCTCTGGTAATTTATACCTTACATCAAAAGAGTCACAAGGATGGAAGATTTCAAAAGATATCCCGGGAACAGTATTTTTATCAGGTCTAAAAGATACTTATGTCGATAGGGATCGTACGATCAATACCATTCGCAAAAATAGCTCCCACTTTGAGATATCCTCCTATGATGGTGCTCTTCATGAATTAGATAATGAAATTGATAAAGTAACCAATGATCTATACTCAAAAACAATTCTGTTTTTTAATTCAATTTAGCTTGCCGCATCTCTAACAAAAAAGTCTCACGTACCAATTTTTTTGGTTTTAATAAGACTCGTTTAACCCTATAATTAAAATATGTTTGATATAAAAGGGACTTCATTTGTCTTATCAATAGATAGGACTTGTTTTAATTTATTCAATTTAGTGATGAGCCTATGAGCTTGAGGTTTCATCAAAAAATTATTGATTATTACCCCTTGTTACTTATCTTTCTTACTCCCTTGGTTTTGCACCTTATTAGTCCTGAGTGGTTGTATCCAGAGCATTGGAGTGTTGACTCATATTTAAACCATCGCTATGCCTTCCATTATCCTCTGCCAGATTTTCATAACGATTGGTACAAGGCCGAAAGGGTGGCATGGCTGATTCCCCTTCATTTTCTTAAAAAAATTGTAGGTGGTTATAACCTATTACTCGTTTGGGGGATTTTGGCCTACTGGGGTCTTGGGCTTCTTTATTATAGTTTGCTGAAGTCTCTTTATGGACGACCAGGGGCAGTAGCGACCTTGCCTTTTATTGTTTTGTACCCTCATCTTATTAGCTTTAACTCAGGAGGGGGATCCTACCACAGTTATTGTGCCTCTCTTTATTTCTTATCATCTTTGTTTTTTTTAATTAAGTCTCTAAAGTACAGTGGGAAAAAGGAAAGGATTCTTCTAATTTTTTCCGGTTTCTTTCTTGCCTCAAACATTATAATAAGTTTGCTTTATTTGAATTTGCTTCTTATTTTTCCTGCGCTTCTTTACTTCAAAAAGGAAAAACTTAGTTTCTATAGGTTAGGACATCTTTTAATAGGGGTTGTTCTTGCTTACCTCTTTTGGAGTTTTTTGAATATTCAGTTTGACAGAGGATGGGTAAGCTTTCTCTTACGTTTTGAAACTCTTTCTCTTCACTCGGATCCTGAGCATATCTATAATACCTGGTATAAAAAGTTTCGCTCCTTATTTATTTTTAGCTATTATAGCGCTAACTACCTCGGGCTCTTTATGGGGATAGCTTGTGCTAATTTACTTGTCTTGTGGAAAAAAAGAAAAAGTACTTGGTCGGATCACATTTTGAGTTGGCACGGCGTTTTTGTTGTGGGGCTTTGGTTTTTCTGGCATGCCTTAGGCCTTCAGTCTCTGCTTCCGCCAGACTTTTCTTATCCTTTGCAAATTCCTATCTTCTTAACATTACCTATCTTTCTTCCTTTTAGTGACGCTCAAAATACTTCACCACTAGGTTCCTATATGAAATTTTCGCTGGTTAGTGGTTGCTTGTTTCTTATGGCCAATATCTATTCCCACAATATTCATTACAAAGTTATGGAGCTTGGGATTGAAAAAGTAACATCCTTCGTTTTTCTCGTTGCTTTTATTGCTGCTATTTATTCTCTTAAAAGCAGTAAGAAGAAGAGGACAGCTGTTTTTTCTTTACTTGTGATTGCCTCTTTTTATAGCTATTTCGGTGACCATTATAAGAATTATTCTAGCAACCGTTGTCGTTTTAACAGGAGCACTGATCACTTTGTTATAAATATTGTTAATAAGTTACGACCTTTGAGAAAGAAGAGTCGCGATATTTTTATTTATCACTCGCCGATGGAAAAATTTCCCATTAAAAGTTGTCCTGGGAATGATTTTCAATTGGGTCGCGTACTCCACCATATAAACTCTATATTTGGCTCTACTCTATATGAAATACCGGGTACCACTTTTCTTATGTCAGACGATCCCGATATTATTGCTGACAAACCGTTTTTCTCCAGAGTCCATAGGCGAAAGGGAGCACTTGTTTTCATCTCTCATAAATACGAAGAGCGCCTGATACGTCTTAAGGAAATTGCAGAAGGGTACGGGTTTAGCATAATTGAGGAAGATAAATTTTCTTACCAATTGGCCCAAAGGGAAATATTTATTGGTGTCCATACTCTCAAACACACAGCTCCTTTTTAATAAATTTTAAAGGGTACGTGGTACTTTTTCACTTTTTCAGAAACTGCGTCAAATGAATTCGTATTTTTTCAGGTTCTTACGGGTTCGCTCAAGTTCATATTTACACGCCAATTGATTGAACCAATCGATAAGGGCACGATCTTTGATCTTTTTGGAAATATCAGAATATGGGTAGTCCTCACATCGCCTCATGATGCCTGCTCGTAGAGGATTTTGGTAAATGTAGCGAAGGACATTGTAAAAATAGAGCTCATTTTTAATAAGGGTCCACTTGTAAGGAGCGCCAAAGATACGGTTAATACGGCCAGCCTGGCGTGAGATTTTCTCACTTAAGCCTTTATTAAAGAACCTCATAAACTTATCAAGGTTCTCGTCCGGCGTATAAAGACACAAGTGATAGTGGTTGTTCATAAGAACAAAGGCCTCTATTTTAACATTGAATTCGATCTCTCCCTCTTTGATGAGTTCCTCGCAAAATTTCCAAACATCTTGTATCGGTATATAAAACCACTCTTTGTTATTTGAGCGAGTTGTAATGTGATATGGATGAAGGTTGGTGCGAATAAGGTTTTTTCGAGGCATGCTTTCTCCTTTGTTCTATAGAACTGCAAAGGAGTGTCGTATCTAGAATTACTAAGTTTCTGTTATAATGGGCGTACAATGACGCACTTTCTGAAAAAGTACCACGTACCTGATTACAACACAGCCGGTACTAAAAAAAGTACGTACATACTCTTGGGTAAGAACTTTGGAAAAATTAGTATTTTTGGAAAGTATTACATCACATCAGAATATGAATTTGAATATGTTAGTTCTTCATCGAGTCTAGGAGGGCTTAGTTCACCCGAATCTTCTTACTCAGGTGAATTAACTTACCACATAAATCATAACATCTATATGAGTCTTGGTCTTAATAGTATTACTTATAAAGAATATAATTATTCAAATAGAACGTTTGCATTAACGGAAGATAGTGCAACAACGCTTAAGACTTATGGTCTTGTTATCGGTAACATCTTTTAAAATGTATAGTTTAAAAAAAGTTTAACTCCACCCTGGGCTTTTTGTTTCAGCAACTTACATTTTCATCCAAATTATTTTTAATTTTTGGGTGCGCTTAGAAAATGTTTGTTAGCTTAAATCAATGACTTCGAATGAATTACAAAAGCTCCTCCCATTGGCGAAAGTTCGTCAATCATATTGTGAATTGGTAGGCCGAACCGTGACTAGGTTAGCTTTTTACTTTAGCTATCATGTGATTTATCACATGGCTGTGCTGTTGCTGAGGGCTGAACATTACGATCTCTGCGTTTTCGTTGACCTTTACATTATGTCCGGGTGGCCAATAAAAGAGATCATTCGCATTGACGGTTTCCTCTTTGCCACTCCCATCTGTCGTCGTGAGTTGGCCGCTCAAAACGAAGCCCCAGTGTGGACACTGACACAAATCGCTATCCAGTCCTTGAAACAACGGTGTGGTATCAACACCTGTTGAGAGACTGAAGTACTCGCCACTAATCTTGCCTAATCCAGTGGCGTCGCCAAAATTTTTATGCTGACGGATTACTGCGCCTGGGATTTCCATCTTAACGTCTATATCTTCTTTAGCTATATGCATATTTGATTTTCCTTTTTGCCGTCATAATTACTCCTAACTCATAAATTATTTACATATTCTGACCTTATATAGTTTGTAATTTACTTCATTAAAAGCTTCACTAACGATTCTCATGTTAGGAGAGATTAGTTCATTTCAATAAAAGTGATGTTGGTTAGAGAAAAGAAACAGTTCTAGCAATTGATCAAATTTAAAATACGATTTAAAGTTCCTTAGAGCTTGAAAGAGGAGATCATTGCTTCTAAAATCTTCTTATTAAGGAGTTTTTATGATGAAAATTGGCTTACCTTTATTTTTAGTAACCTTTCTGCTCGCTGGTTGTGCGACTTCGACTAAAGTTCTTGAATCGGATTTTCAAAAGTTGAGCATGACTAAAGTGGGGGTAGTGTTGACGGTCAACCTCCAAACCAATGGTCGAGTACGTGATGATAAAAACTGTTACCTTAAGATTGATGATGGCAAAAACCACTTTGAGCTTTTAATCAATAGAGGAGTCGGAGATTATGCTCTTCCTCTGGTGAGTGGAGAGAATGTTATTGAGATAACCAAGATTACTTGTGGGCCTTTTTATTATTACGATTTAAAAGATCAAGGGGCCACTTTTCAAGTAAAGAATCAAAAGATCAAATACCTAGGGTTTATTAATTTCAAACTCGAAGATAAGGGGAACCTAGAGTGGGGACATGCTACTAAAGACGAGCTTCAGCTTCGTAAACGTGCCCAATCAATGGGATTTGATGATGATTCCCTTGAGATCGATCTTCTTAAACTCTAGAACTTTTTAATGTCTCCATACCTAAGGATCATTTGATCCTGCATAGAGAAGGCGGGCAACAATAAAGGTGAAAACATCACTCTAATGGACAAGGTTGATTAACTAGAAGAGCGATTTAGAGTTTTAGAAGAAGCAGTTCTTAAAAAAAATTAATATAGAAGTTATCTTTTCCTTCTAATAAAGAAATCCTAATATTGGTTTTTAATTTAACTTATTCGTAGTCTTCAAAGATTTTTTCTACTTCAGACTTTTGAAAGTGATTTTGGGTGCGTGCCCTTTGTGCTAACTGGAGAACTTTGTTGATACTTACCAAATCAATTTTTTCAACGTAGTTAAAGTTCATATCCCATTCGGGGTAAAACCTTTCCTCTGATTCTTGAATAAATAAAACTTGGTTCCCATGATTGCGCTCATCATTTTGGATCATGGTATAGGTGATATCCACATTGATATCGTCACCTTCTAGAAACTATAAAAAGATCTCTTTTGAGTAGGCCAGTCTTCCTGTAAGTCCGTATTTCTTATTTTTAATTTTAGAAACTTGTTTAATGGATTCGATTGTTTCGTTTACACTAAATCCATCACTTAAATAACTGACATAGCAAATTTGTTTCATAGAAGACTTCATCTAAAATCACCGTCATCTGCCGCTTAAATCTATTTAAAGGTAGGCAATGTGTGGAGATCGGGTAGAAAGGTGCCTAGAGATTAGGCACCCACTTATTTATTAATTTGATTAAGCGTCACACTCGTCAGTTTTAAGGTCGAAAACTCTAAAGTCATAGAATTTAGGAGTATAGTGGACCCTATCATTAACCTTGTTGGCAGGAATAAGACCGTAAAAACATGCACCATAATCACAAGTTCTCTTGATAACAAAAACCTCTGTCTTATTTTTACCTGTATTAGGACCAGTGAGATATTCGGTTTTCATGGATACAAGATGGCCACCTTTTTTGGAGGAGTACCCATTCATCTGCCAAGTTCCGATTGTTTCAGACCAGGTCATAGGAAAAGTGTCGATGTTTGTTAATTGCTTTTTCGTGATTTTATTACCGGAGTTAAAGTGATACTCAAGTGTGTGTCCAAAAGCGCCAACACCTTGGCTCTCGAAGGTCGTTCCAATGAGAAGGTCTCTAACTTTTGATGACTTTACATAAGCATCAAATCTCATACTCTTGTCAGATAAGAGCTTGTAGCTAAAAGTTTGACCTACTTGTGCTTTCAGTGCTTTCGTTTCTGGGGAGTCGGCCTGTAGAAGTTTGTAGATTTGATCAGTGCCAAAATCAAACTCTCTAGCATTTTGTAGAGCTTCAATCACATTCTCTTGATAAACACCGCTATCACAGACATGACCATTGGCGCGTGCCTTACTTAGGGTAACAGCAAGATCGTAATAAGATTTTGCTACATCGGCTGAGCTTGAGGCAACAATTCGACCCTCGGATTTAGTTGGCTTGGCCTTTTGAATTTGGGCACAGCTAACAAGAGAGATGAGTATAAAAATGGGTAGGGTAAGGGAAAATCCTTTCACAAAAGCTCCTAAATTTAAGTTGTTATTTTGGTTCCAATTTTAGCTCTTTTTAGAAATTATTCAATATGGTAACGGTGCTATTAGTCTTTCATAAGGCACCCATATTTCGTTTATCCCGACTAGAATAGTTCGAAAATATCATCTTTATTGATAACAAGTTATTAAAATACGGTTTAACTTAAGAACCCTTTCCACGGTCTAATCATTGATCATTAATTTCCACTAAATAACGCACTAAATGAAGAAGGGCGATAAATGATAAAAGTCAGGTTTTTAGGTGTTTATAGACAAACTATTATACTTGATCAGCAGTAATATGAATTAATCTAAAATTTTTTACACTATGAACTTCAGCGGAACTCTATAAAGAATGAATAACTGCACAGATAATCTAGAAGAAGTCGTTAAAAGCATCATCGATAATGTAGGTATGGAAATTATCGTTGGTACTCCTCTCGGAGCAGGAAAGCCAAATCATCTACTAAATGCTCTTTATCAAAAAGCAAAAAAAAATAAAGAAATTAAGCTTACAGTACTTACGGCGCTCACTCTGGAGCGCCCTGGAGGAAAAAGCTTTTTAGAACAAAGGTTCTTTGGACCGCTTAATGAAAGAATCTTTGATAATTATCCAGAGCTAGATTATGCAAAAGATAGAGGTTCAAATACTATCCCTGAAAATATTAGAATTATCGAATTTTATTATCCACCCGGAAAGCTACTTAATAATAAACATGCCCAAAAAAATTATCTTTCAACAAACTATACTCATGCTGTTAGAGACATTCTGAATAGAGAAATAAATGTTTTGTGCCAGCAGGTGAGTGAAGGCGAAGTAAACGGTGAAAAAGTTTTTAGTCTAAGCTGTAACACAGATATTACTATGGATATAATCAACGGTGCAAAAGAAAGAGCTATGCCTCTTTACGTAGTTGGCCAAGTAAATCAAAATCTACCTTTTATGTACGGTGAATCCATTGTCGCACCCAAAATTTTCGATATTGTTTTAGACAATAGGGAGCTTGATTATAAAGTTTTTGGTCCACCGAAAATGAGCGTCTCTCCTACAGACTATATGATTGGGCTACACACCTCTACTCTCGTTAAAGACGATGGGGAAATTCAAATAGGTATTGGCTCGCTAGGGGATGCTTTAGTTTATGCCTTATGTATGAGACAGGAAAACAACTCACTATATCAAGAGTATAGAACTCAATTTGATATTACCGATCTAGTTTTTCCTGTATTAAAGGAGTATGGAGACTTCTCTGTTTTCAAAAAAGGTTTATTTGCGGCGACTGAAATGTTTGTGGATAGCTTTGAGTTTCTTTTTCGATCCAAGATCCTCAAAAAGAAAGTTTATGATCATGTTGTTTTACAACGTTTACTAAATACAGGAGAGATTCAGGAAAAATTCGATGAAGACGTTTTGCATCATTTATTGCGTGAAAAGGCAATTTTACCAACTCTAAATGAAGAAGATTTTAATTTTCTTCAAAATTTTGGAATATTTAAAAGTGATCTTAAATGGACTGAGAACTCTATCTCTATAAAGAGTCCTATGGTTGAATTGATTAAACCTGATCTCATAAATAATATGCAACAAATTCAAGACCATTGTCTGGGCCAAAGTCTACGAAATGGTGCTGTCTCTCACGCTGGTTTTTTCCTGGGCCCCCAATCTTTTTATAAATTCCTAAAAGGACTTCCCATAGGCGAGCTCAAACTCATAAGAATGAAACAAGTCTCAAATATAAACCATCTCTATGGTCACGAGAAAATCGATTGTCTCCAACGAAAAAACGGTCGTTTTATTAATAATTGTATGAAGGTGACACTGAATGGATCTGCCTGTTCAGATGCTCTCGAAAATGGACGTCAAGTTAGTGGAGTGGGGGGGCAATATAATTTTGTGGCGATGGCCCATGAACTTCCAGATGCAAGATCTATTTTACAGCTTAAAAGTACAAGAATTGATTCGAGAGGAAAGATCGAAAGCAATATTGTTTTTCAATATGGTAACTGCACAATCCCTCGTCACTTAAGGGATATTGTCGTAACAGAGTATGGCATCGCTGATTTGAGAGGTAAGACTGATGAGGAAGTGGCCATTGAGCTAATACAAATTAGTGATTCTCGTTTTCAAAATCAATTAATCTTAGTGGCCAAAACAAATGGGAAAATATCGGAAACATTTAAGTTATCAAGTCGATTTACCTCCAATTTTCCTAAAAGATATTTAGTCCCTTTAAAAAAGGCTCAATTAAAAAATCTTTTTATGCCATTTCCCTTTGGTACCGACTTTACTGACCAGGAAATTGTAATAGGTAGGGCACTTAAATATATAAAGGCAAAAAGAGGAAAGAGAATACTCTTTCTTAAATTTCTCCTAAAGAGCCTTATATTCAAGAGAGATAAGAGAAAGTATGAAACATTCCTAAGTCGACTAAATCTCTTTGATGTAAAAAGTTTAAGTGAAATTTTTTATCAAAAGATAATACTTAACGCTATCGCTGAGAGTTCATGATTCGCGATTAGTACCAAGTCTTTTACATATCTTGAAGTTATTTTAAAGCTAGATTCTTAATTTCTTCTAGAAAGAGTCTCGCAGCTTTTCCACTTAATTTATATGGATCAAATATACTACTAGTTGAATACTCTAAATTGATTTCTCTTCTAGTCTTATTCTCCACATGGAGTCCCATTGACCAGTTTTGAAAGACTCTCTTATGAATTTCTTTATATTCTAAAATAACAATCTCTTTATGGCGTTTGTCATTGCATATGCGGGAGTAGGCCCTGTTAACACTTTCTCGACCACCTTCAAGACATTGTAAAAAGTGATTGTGATTAAAGCAAAGCATGCCAGTAATATCATCTCTATCATTATTCTTCTTTGATTTTAATAAGATGTCTTCGATGTCAGTTTTGTTAAAACCTTCCTCGGGAATACTGGCATAAATTAAGCTAACTAAGTACATACGTTTCCTCTCGTTCTATTTCTTTATTTATCGGTTAAGGCATTAAATAATAAAGTTTTTTAGTTACAAAAAAGTAAAGAATTATTCTTAGTTTGCCATTGATAAAAATTAATTAAGATAAATTAATTTTTTGAAGAATTATTTGGAAATAAATTACTCAACTATAAACAATCATGCTGATTATTTATAGTTGAGTAAAAGGTGAATAGATGTTGTTCATTGTTGATGTGGCCTTGATACCTGATTTTTTTATAAGTCTCAATTTTTTTATAGTAAAGTCGAAGAACAACGGGATACCAATTTTGCCTCATTACAATACCAATCTTCTTAACCAGATAAGTTTCTGTTAAAATAAATTTCTTACAAAAGATTAAATCGGATGGTTTTATGCAGGACTCAGAAGTTATTGATGAATTTAAAGTAGAAGCAGATGAGATGCTTAATGACTCTGAGGAGTATTTATTAAATCTGGGAAAAGGGCAAGACTTTGAACAAAACTTTAATGGGGTTTTTCGTGCCTTTCACAGCCTAAAGGGTGCAGCTGGAATGTTTGAAATCAACGAGCTGCAATCCTTCATGCATAGAATTGAAACACAACTAGATTCTCTGCGTGAAGTTGGGAGTTTTTCACCGTCTCAAGTGGACTATTTTCTACTCGCTATTGATTGTGCGAGACCACTTCTTGAAGGACAGCATTCAATTTTTGACTACGACCTCTTTGACCAGCTTGAAAAAAAGGATGAAAAATTAGAACCCTTAATAAAAGCTGAAGAACAAAAGGAGAGCGTTCTCTCACGCAAAGAGAAAAATCTTAATAAAAAAAAGGGCAGAGTCATTGTTATTGATGATGAGGCCTTTATTTGTGAAGAGCTCTGTGGCATGCTCAATGAATTTGGTTTTAATGCGAGTTCATTTACAAATCCAGTAGAGGCCTTGGCCGAAATTATTAAAGAGAAACCTGACCTCATTTGTACAGACTTAAAGATGCCTGAAATGTCGGGGATGGAGCTACTTAAAAAAGTTAGGGGTTTGAAAATAGAGTGCCCAGTTATTTTTATAACAGGCTTTATTGATAATGGCCTTTTAACTGAAGGTCTTGATCAGGGCGCCTCTGGATTCTTGGAAAAACCATTTGAGCAACATGAAGTGGTAAGCCTTGCAATTCAATCAGTCGAAAGGTTTCGCACCAGAAAACTCTTGAATAGGTCTATCAATTATATCATTTACCAGTTCAATGATCTTGATAACTACCTTAAAAAAGAAGGAAAGGAGTCGTTAAGAAAATCTTTTAAATTGGAGATTGAAACCTTACTGACTCTCAGAAGAGAATCTAACTCTTAATACTGACTTTTGCTTTTCTATTAAATACACCTAGGCCCTATCCGTGGAAGTTTAAAAAACCAACTAGAGTTGAGTGTCGCACATAAGAGACTGATTTTAACAAGAATAAGCACTTATTGTAATTATTCCTAAATGCGGTCATTGTAGAGGAAGGGGACATCCAATCTGATAGTTTGTGCGTTGTAAGGGGATCCTATGCCAATGAGTATCTTAAGTAGCACGAGCTTAAGAGTAGAATTGTTTATCTTGAAGTAAAAAGGGAGTCAATTAATCGTTCTACCTTGGTCTTTGTCCTTTTTATTTAATTTCGGGCCTACTTTTCTTTTGTCCTCTTTGTTTTCCTTGGCATTTTTGTAAGCTAAATACTCTATGTATTCTTTGTCTTCTTTGTATTCTGCTTCCATTTCACGACGTACCCTTGTTTTTAATTCCTGTTGTAAATTATCTTTTTTAATTTCTCGATTGATTCTATCGTTCATTAATCTTTGCTCTTTATCTTTCTTTATACCCATATCTTCTTCATTTTCTTTATATAACCTAAGATCTCTTGCATGCTCAATCTGCTTATCTTCTTGAGTTTCTTTAATTATTCTACGATCTCTAGCTTCTTCAACTTTCAGGTCAGCTGCTACTTCTAACGCTATCCTACGGATTCTTG
>Ga0129324_10001910_pt1 | contig 13116 bp, 13 predicted proteins | sample CPBDNA_7_FD_96879 | JGI IMG/M metagenome (GOLD analysis project Ga0129324, IMG submission 96879) | Freshwater to marine salinity gradient microbial communities from Chesapeake Bay, USA - CPBay_Spr_15_0.2_DNA | ecosystem: Environmental > Aquatic > Marine > Coastal | place: USA: Chesapeake Bay... | reverse complement strand
GGATACCGTCTTCTTCGTCTCATCGTAAGAGTGGACATCCAAGAATCTGACTGCCCACGCGATGTCCTCAAAATCTTCAGGAGAGAGGACGTGAGGGTCAGATGTCTGATTGTAGATAGTATATACCGTTCCAAGGCATCTGTACTCATCGTAGACATTCAAGACATCATTTCCATCCTCGTCGTGTTCCCAGACTTTCTTCAAGTTGTCCTTCTCGTCGTAGTTGTTGACCTCCTCCACGGCTTCCAAGTGCCAAGCGGACCAGACTGCCGAAACGTGGGTGTCATGAGTCATCCTGTAAAGGGTGAGTTAGCCTGTGAGTCTGTGAGTCTGTGAGTCTGTGAGTCAATTGTGTGTTGTTTGAACTCAGTGGTAACTAAGAATCAAATTTTTGAAGCTAAGAGAAAAATTAGAAACTCTTCCACTCACAGGCAAAAATTTGATTTTCTGTTCAACCGAGACTACAAACAACAAAGAGAGAGAGAGTCAGAGACAGAGAGACAGAGAGCGATTCGAGGAGGAGGAGCAGCGGAGCGGCACCACGCAGAGACAGAGACAGAGACAGAGACAGAGACAGAGACAAAGACAGAGACAGAGGCAGAGACAGAGACAGAGACAGAGAGAGAGAGAGAGACAGAGACAGAGAGAAATGGCTTTCTGTGATTCTGACCTCTTTAAGTTCATTGAGGTTGATGGGAAAACTGTCCCTATCCACTACCGTCCACTTGGGGAGAAGGAAGGAGCGCTTTATGGGGAGAAGGTTAAATGGGCAGCCGTCGTTATCAAAGGAGTTCCTGTTGAAAAAACGTTTGAGTACGAAGATGAGATTATGGCCCTACAAAGTGGATATGATGAAGGGTCGCGTGGAGTTATTGTGGTAAACTCTAGGGACACCGTTGAAGATTTATATCATGAAGATGAAGGAAAGTATGATATGAGGTGGATGAACCGTCTCAACAAGATGAAGATTACTCCTAACACATTCAAACAAGCGAAGGGAAGAAAGCCATCGAAGAATAAGAGGACTGCTAAGCCAAAGACGGAAGTTCAAAAAGAAAAGAGGGCTGTTCGACTCGAAGATTTTCAAGAACTAGTTGATGTAAAGGGGCACGGGGAAATACCTAAGAACATTCTCAAGTTTCACATGAGCACTTTGTGGACACCACTATCAGAGATGAGTAACACATTAGTCCCACCCGAACACTGGATTACACCAGTGAAAAGGTGGGACCTCATCTGGTCATATATTGATACAGTAGTTCAAGGATATGAAAGAGATTATCACTATGTCCCTCCAGGTGAAATCAATGAAGAAGGGATTCATGGTCCTGCGATATACTTCTTTGACACGGATAATGATGATTTGAACTTTGAATGGAGGTGGAACAGAGACTTTGTCTATGGAGTTGTTGATGGTGGGCTCAGTGGATTTGCACGTGATATCGTTCCAAATGAGAAAGAATGGTATTACACTTCTTTCAAACCTTGTGTGGATAAGCCTCCGTCTATGGATAAGCATGGTTATGACCTTTACGATATTTGGAATGGGAAAGCAGAAAGTATTCTAGGGGTTTCGGATATTTCGCGATTCAACATTCATGAAGAAGAATATCTGAAGTATCCTACAGAAAGGAACTTCCGTGAATATGAAATAAACTGGAAAACGAATGGTGTTGAATCAAACAGACCATTTTGGAGTAATTGGACGCAACGGTGGATGAATTTGACACCGGCACCAGAACCCCACGTATAAATCATAAAACAAAAAAGAAATAAAAATCATAGTTTTTTTTCACATAAAGTTAATCTAGTATATTATATAATGGAAAAACCAGAATATTATGATACATATGGTCGATATTATTTAAATGATCCAGGGACAGAAGATAACTTACCAGGATATTATGATGGTTCCGAAAATGAAATAGACTATATTAACTTCCCACATAAATGGATATACTTTGGTATGTTTATGATATTTTATGTTAGTGTTTGCTATAAAAGGGTTAGTTTCAGAAGAAATACAGATTTAAATGAAAGACTTGTTGAAAATGAAAACAATAATAATAAACAAGAAATAATCGAAAAGATTAAAAAAAACAAACTATCTTCAGATGATATCAATGATAATGATAAAACATGTTCGATTTGTTTAGAAGAGTTTTCTCAAGAAAAAGAAATTTTAATATTAGATTGTAAACATAATTATCACACTGATTGTATTATTGAATGGATAAATAAAGATACATCGTGTCCTTTATGCCGTTCTTCTTTAGTTTAGATATTTTTTACATAATTCTATATAATCCCAATTTTCTTTGAATGCTATGTATTTAAGGAGACACATGTTTTGCATACGTATTAGGTGAACTATATCTTCCATTCATATTTTATAATACTTAAACTTATATGTCAAATTTATATAGTAAATACTATATGTTTGACATATTTCCCGAAGAAATAATTTTAAATATCATAAAAAATATAGAAGATAATGAGATTGATTTGGGAGAAAATATTTTCTTTCAAATGGATTTTAATCAAATATTATTACTAAAAAGAGTTAACCGGAGATTTAGAGATATCCTTTCGGCGCTTGAAAATAGTTGGTTACTGATACCAGATAAACATATATCGAAAATTAAAACAGGACAATGTAATAAACTATTAGAAGACACTTCAAATATAATAAAGATTAAAAAAGAAAGATCTAAAAAATTAGATGAATTATGTAAGAAAAATTCATCGACAGAAACATTTAAATGGTTGATGAAGAATAATATATTTTTTTCATTGTCAAACATAAAAAATCTTATTATCAACAACAGAATAGATGTAATTAAATCTGGTTTTTTTTATAAAGAGTTTTTAGATCTCTTATTTAACAGATTTTACATCGACAATACTAAAAATACTGATATCTATACTATCACGGAAAATATGAACCCAATTATTATTGCCGCAGAATATAATCGTTTAGAGATAGTTAAATTATTACTTGAATGTAGTAATCATGGAAATCCATTTTTGAATATGATTCCGAACTTACTCGACATTTCAATAAAATACACCAATAAAACATTATTATCTTATTTAATAAATAAATACTCAGATAAAATACACCGTGAAATTGAAATGAGAGCCACTACTATATTATTTCGTTTTCAAAAATCAGAAGATATTATGTTTCATCTCTTACAAAACAAACAAATTGAAATAACACGGAAAACCATTATAGGTGCGATATCTAAAAATTATTACGATTTATTTGTTCATTGTTATAATAATTATAAAAATGAAGTTAAAAATAATAATCAGGATTATATCATTAAATGTGTTGAGGTTAATTCAATAAATATACTTAATTTTCTACTGAGTAATGGTTCTAATATAAATACATATATATTTTCAGATGTCTTTTTTAAAAAAAAGAAAAATGATAAATCTTTTATTGAAAATATAATCAAAAATCACCAGCGTTTAATACCGAAAGAAAAACCTCTCATACAATTATCAATCCAAAATGGAATTAAAAATGATCTATTGATAATGTTAATAAATAATGGATACACTTATAATGAAGAAGATATCATTAATTCAATTAATAATAAAAATATAGAATTATCAAAACACATGATTAATAATTTTTGTTAAAAGATCTTTTTTAAATCTTTCCAATTTTTATAGGTGGTGTCAATTAAATAAATATCACAGAACCTTTTTTCTCTTAAACGAATATATACTAAATATATTGAAATTAATAAGATAGTTGTAAATATACTATATTTATTCCTCATTCTCAGCATACAGATAGATAATAATGGAAGAATATGTATGATACTATTTACTATGTAAAATGATAATTCATATTCTTCTTTTTTAACTATTAATTCTGTATACATAAATAAAATATAACCGGCTAGAAGTATTATATTTAGATAATATGGATTTAGATATTTCGCGATTTTAAAATTATATTTATACATTATAAACCATACTGTATGGAATAACTGTATCCATGTACTGAGGTAATCAAATAATTCTAACATTAAATAGATAATAGTTAATAGTTAATAGTTAATATATTTTTTTCTTTAATTTTTTATAAAATAATATATATATATATATAATGTCGGCATATTTATATAAGATTTTAGAGAGGATCATAGAGAATACAAACACTACAACACATAAAGGTATTATAGTAGCTTCTCCATCAACTATACCACCATATAAATATCATTGGATCAGAGATTCGGCATTAGTAATGAGGGTTTTCATTGACAAATATCAGAAAACAAATGACTCTAAGTATTTCGAATATATTATAAATTACATTGAAAATGAAACAAAAGTTCAAGGTCTAAAAACTAAAAGTGGTTTGGGAGAACCAAAAATAAATATAGACTGTACACCTTTCGATGGTGAATGGGGGAGACCGCAAAATGATGGTCCAGCTCTACGTGGAATCATGATGTTAAAAATAATTAAATCTTTTAAGTATAACTATGATGTTATTATTAATAAATTAATAGTTCCAATAGTATTAAAAGATTTAGATTATATTTTAGATAACTATAATAAAGTTTGTTTTGATATATGGGAGGAAAAAATAGGATGGCATTTTTATACTAGAATAGTTCAATTAAAATTTTTAAAAGATGTTATCACTGAATTGAAAACATTTCAATTTTCAGAAAATAAAATAAATAGAATAAAAACTGTAGAACAAGAACTTAGAACGAGTATTAGTGACCATATTGGTAAAAATGATAAAGGTAATTATATAATATCTTCTTTTGATAAAGAGGGTAATATTATCAAATATGAAGATTCAGCAGATATTTTAGCCCTAACTCACATCGATTTTGATGATGAAATAATAGACATTTTTGGATTAGAAAGTATATTACAGACATCTAATAATCTATTAGATTACTTTAGAAGTAAATATAATGATACAGAATTAAATCTAATTGGAAGATATAAAGGTGATAAATATTATAATGGACATATATGGATTATCTGTTCATTGGCGATGGCTCAAGTTTACTTAGAAATATACAAACGAAGGAATAAAACTATAAAACGTTCTTCAATGGATCGGGCGAAATCAAATCCGAATAATGACCTTTACATTATTTCAAATGAAATATTAGAGAGGATATTATCATTAGATGTAGATTTTATTTTACCAGAACAATTCGATCCCAAAACATCGGAATACCATTCTGCGAGAAAATTAACATGGAATTATTCTGAATTATACTGTCTCATAGAAAAATTAAACTAAACAACAAATTCCTGAATATATGGTATTATGTTTTTTTTATGCATATACAACCAATGCAATGTAATACTATTCTCAATATTTTCCCATAAATCATATTTATCTTGACCACCTATATTTTTAATTTGTTTATCTATATATTTTAGTATAGGTAATCTACCGACACCTTTTTCAAAATTAGTAAATTTTTCATACATCATTTTAGCTTTTGTATCGTAAGGTGACCTTGTGCCCAACCACTTCCAATCAGGTCCTTCAGGATCTATCCTCATCTGTGCTACAACATAATGTTTATTTTCTAACCTATTAACATCCCGTTTGATTAATTTATTATTTCTCATATCAATCCCATTGTATACCCAGTAACTATTACCAAAAGCTACACTCTTTTTCCTTGCCTGATCTAAAGTTTTATTTTCATAAAATAAATCATTTCCATATATCATATGGTCTGGTAAAAAAACAATATCAACCTTGTTAATTGATTTCCTTATATTTAAATTAAGTTGTAATTTATTGCTAGTTATAGGTACTTTAAAAGGATTATTTATTTTACCAAATATCTGAAACATGTTTAACCATATTATACCTTTGAATAATTCAGTGATATTTAAACAAAACTTACTATATGATTCGCTATATTTTTGTCCTTTTTCCATTTGATAAGTATGTAAATATTCGCAATCAACATTATTACAAATATCTAGTTTGAATGCTGAAGTTATTCCTTCTTTATTTTGTCCATCAGTTTCGATTAATTGTTTTTTATGTTTTTCTAGATTTTCAATATATTTATGGCATTTTTTTATATTACGGTTATCACCATTTTTAGTATATTTTTCCAAATCCATTTGTTTGCTAAATATTCTCATATCTATTTTCTTCAAAGCGTGTTTTAAACTAACTTCTTTCTTAGATAATTCACTCTCATCAACTAAATATGAAATAAAAAATAGATATAATTTTTGTAATGGATTTAAGTCGTCTAATTTTTTTCTATTTCCAATAGTATCATTTAATATACTAATTGTCATACATAAACTATTACAATTTATTTCTTTGATTATATTTTTATCTTTTAATACTTTCCACCCTCTATTAAAACCAGTTTTTAAATAAGGTAATAATAAATAATCTTCTTTATCAAACAAATCATGATAAGAAGAAGTTATCGTTTTGTAAGCATGATTTAACAATTCCATATATTTTTTAGCTTCGTGTCTATTACGAAGATTACGTTTTTGTTTATTTGTTTTATTTTTCCCTTTTCTCGTTCTTTTCCGTTGTGTTTTCGCCATATATATATATATATATATATTTTCGGTTCGAAAATTAAATTTGATTTTCTATTTAAGACGACAACACATAATATACAGGCTAAATAATAAAAAGATGAGGTTTTCACTCTTCATCTATGGATTCATGTATCAAATCTTTCAAGTCTTTATGGCTATTCTTGAAAGGTTCACTTTCACATATGAAGTTAATTCTGAAATAGCTTCTTCTATTTTCAATAATTTGATGCGGAGCATTGCTGAAATCTCTAAAGAGGATGAAGAAAAACAAGGTAATGATGTCGTTTTTGAAAAGAAGATTAAAGTTGGACTTCTTACGAATGAAATACCTCCAGTTGTTTACGGGGGTGTCGCTACTTGGATAGTTAATTTTATAAAGATGTTTGATGGCGATGAAGACTTTGAAATTATCCCTATATTCCTCGCTTATAACGATAAACTACCCGAAGATTGTTTTCAAAAATACAAGAATCTCAGAGTCATAAATAATCCAAATGAAGTCCATGCTGCATTTAATGATATAGATGTATGTGTCAATAATCTATGGATAGCTGAAGATACAATTAATCAAATTAAAGATCTATTCCCGTCAATGAACATAGTAACAGTATGTCACTCACTTATAAGAATGGAAAATATAACAAATATGGGTTCATGTTACACAAATAACTTTAATCATCAAGAGGTAACTTTTCAAAACTCTGATTATGTTGTCCTTATAAGTAAGGCTGAAGAAAATTACTACAATAAACTGGGATATTCCAACCTTAACACTAAAACAAGAGTAATCTATAATAGCTATACACCACAATTTGATGATAAGGAAAATGAAGTAAATTATGATTCAAATGATTCTGGTTATATTGGTCGCCATGTCCCTAGGAAGAGACCAGAACTTCCTATCATGGCAATTAATGCCCTTAATAAAGATGATGTGAAGGTATATAATATGGGGGTTGATTATGATAAATATGATAATGAGTATTGGAAGGTTATGGAAAAAGAATATGAAAAGAATCTCGTAATTATCCCATTTTCAACAGATAAGAAGATTAAGGAAGATTATTGGAAGAGTATTGGAATTAACTGTATCACAGGTATTTATGAACCATTTGGATATACGATTTGCGAATCAATCGATCGTTCAATGCCAGTTATTGTTTCTAACATTGATGGACCTAAAGAAATTATTGATGAAGTAAAAGATTATGTTTATACTTATGAAGTAGATATTGATAACTATGAAAATGATATAGAAAACATAAGCAAGGCTTTTCAAAAAGTATGGGAAACACCCCCAGAAATCCGTAAGTTTAATTCTCAAATGGCAAGAAAGTGTCTAGATAAACTCCGCCCAGAATATATCCGAAATGATTGGAGGGGTCTCATTTATGATATTATTAATTAATATTTAGTTACATTTGCCCCACGATTCTTCTCATCACATGTAACTCCGGCATGTACTTCATTATGTGGGAGATAACCACATCCGAACTCCACACACGTTTGTCTCATTTCTTCTATTGGTGCACCGGTACTATTATCAGGCCATACATGGTCTCTCAAATAGACATATGCACTACCTCTTCCTTGATCTGTTAATATTGAAATGATATATGTTAGAAACATAACAAAACCTACTAGGAAATAATAGTATCTCCATATTTGCGCACCATCCTCGCTGAATCTACTCCCATAGAAAATAATAAGTAAAGAAAAAACAATTTGAAGTAACCTTTGTCTCACACTGAATTTTTGCCACATTTTTTGCCAAATATCTAATTCATCTTTCCTTACGTCGTCTCTGTCTTTTACAGAACGATTACCTTCACCAACCTCCAATGCTACATCTGACATACTTTTATGGATAGCAAATGGTATAATGAAAAATAGAAACGGTAACAATAAATGAATGGCATAAACAATCTTAGAAAAAGTGCTACCTTTTTCTGCTCCAGTATTTGGGTCAAAGGTAGTATATTTCAAGCTTAATTCAGACGGATCTGTAAATTCCAACCACGATCTATCATTGAAGGCTCTTTTAAGTGCGCTTTTATTGATTTTGTTGTTGAATCCCGCCTGCCCGAATTCATCACCTTCCTGCGCATCAAAAACGCTATATTGCTTCTGCTTCTGCTGCTGTTGCTGTGCAATCGGGTTGACCACGGTCGCTGCCTTTGGCTGCTGTTGCTGTACGTTTCCCGGATTGCCCCCCTTGCCCGCTCTTGCTGACAAACTTCTGATACTCGCGTTCGCCCTTTTTGCCGGCATATTTATAATTAAAACATAGAAAAAAAAAATGTTATTTCTTTTTTTCTTTTTTTCGTTTTTCTTCTGCTCTAAATTAAGCTATTGTAAAATTCGGTAACAGTTCCATGGATGGGTCTTGTTACAACACTTCATCCCCATGACCATCTTCACCTTCCCCCCTATCTCAGGGACATAATTAGTGAACTTCTTGTCGATGTAGACCTTGCCAAACTTCGTAATAGCATTGTCATGCTTTGTCCCCTTGTTGAGGATTGTGGCCTCGACAAGAAGACGGTTATTCTGGTCGAGTTCTTTGTCATCTTCAGCCCGTGCCTTTCGGACCTTTCCTTGATTGAAGTATCCGACAATGCAATCAATTTCTTCTGGAGACGTATTCGTATTCCATCCCTGAGGAGAACTTGCGATAACACTGTGGCGGGCTTCACGCATGTTACATTCTTCTTCGAACATATCCATATCCTTCGAGTCGATAGTGAGGAGAGAATAATCCCTCCCTTCACCGGCTTCAATAGTCATGATGGCGTCTTCATTCAACTCTTTGAGGATGCGTTCTTCTTCACTGGTAATGTGGGGTCCGTTGCCGCCCATGTAGTCTTCGATATCGTCCATCTGAGAGTGTGTCTCAGGTGTCAAGGACGATTTAACTCCGGGTGGAAACTCGGGTGTCTTGTATACCGAGAGTCGGTACAAGACTGTCTCCAGGATGTTCCCATCGGGTCCGAGTTGTATGGAAATCTCCGGTTCTTCTCCGTAGGGGACGTTGTTGTTGATGTTGCTGACCGTGACCACCATCGGAGTCTCTTGACCTTCGGTGGTGTAGAGGGCGCGATCTCCGGTAGTGAAAGGGGCCATTTCCTCTGCGAGTGTCTGTGAGTGTCTGTGAGTGTCTGGGAGTGTCTGTGAGTGTCTGTGAGTGTGTGGGAGTGCCTGTGAGTGTCTGTGAGTGTATGTGAGTGTCTGTGAGTGTCTGTGAGTTTCTGTGAGTGTCTGTGAGTGTATGTGAGTGTCTGTGAGTGTCTGTGAGTGTCTGTGAGTTTCTGTGAGCTTTCAATGTTTGTTGTGTGATTCTTACAATCCTGAAATTTTCAAATTTTCAATGTCTGGCGAGATTCTTCAGAAGGTTCTCCCCCTGACAGCAAAATTTGAAAGTTCATTCAAATCTCCCTCAAACAACAAACATTGAAAGCTAACACGCTTAGACTCGCACCCCAACGCTCACAGACACTCCTACACGCTCACAGACACTCCGACACCCTCACAGATACAAAGATGGCTGCTCTGACAATCGCTCAGAACACTCTCTCTCAGGAAAGCCACCCTTTCCCAAAACCTCTGCAGAAGACTCGCGGACTCCTCTCCTACATCCTCCATAAGTATGAAGTCATTGACCCGGCGACCTCCACTGTTCCGACAGTAGAGAGTATCCTAGCGGATCAGGACCTTCAGAAACTCATCATTGACATGGGGAAGTCATCTTCTAAGAAAGCACCCCAGAAGGCTTCTGGGGCTAAAGCATCCAAAGTATCGGATACCGAGCGTAACTCAGAAGAGTATGATTCGTGCCGATGCTGTGCTCGTATCTGGAAGGCTGAAGGGGGTCTTGGTTTTGACAACATTCAGTGCAACTCCAAGAATATGGTCTCCGCCGAAGTGGCAAAGGATATTCTTCTCAAGTTGGACGGTGAACCAAACGAGGAAGATGTGGAAAAGTTCCTTGAATGCTATGAGGGTTCTTTCTGCAAGAAGCACCTCTCTCAAGACTTTATGATGCCAGGAGGCTACTGGCTAGGTAAGGTCAATGAGAAGCGTCCTGAAGAGCCTATGCTACCAACTGGGAGTATCAAGAAGGGATACACTGAGGAATACAAGCCTCACCAGTGGATGTATGATGGTAATGGAGATAAGTTTGAGAAGAAAGGACGTCGCTCTTCCCCTAAGAAGGTCGTTGATGCTAAACCCCCTACCGACCAGAGTGATGAAGAGGTAGAGGAGAAGGTGAATGAAGAGGTAGAGGAGAAGGTAGAGGAAGAGGTGAATGAAGAGGTGAAGGAAGATGTCAAGCAAATGGAAGAGTTCCTTGCTTGGAAGGCTGGAAAAAAGGAAAATGAACAAAAAAAAGTGGCGGAAGGAGAGGTTGTAGTTGAAGAAAATGAAGAAGAGGTTGTAGTTGAAGAAAAGGAAGAAGAGGTTTCTAATGAGGCCAAAGTAGATGGTCCACTCGATGTGGACATTTCAAAAGAAAGCTCGGATGAAGAAGAGTTTGAGGATTCTGAATACATAGTGGATGGGGTAGAATACATCAAGCACTGGGATGAAGATGAGAAGGAGTGGATTATCCTTGAAACCGAGGAATATTCCAAGGTTGGGACCCCGATTGAAGGTGGTATTGAGTGGGACAACGAAGATGAAGAACGCAAACACGAAGCAAAGGCATAAACTTATTGAACCATCTTAGTGTAGTGTAGGATAAATAATAGTTTTTATTTTTTATTTTTTGATCCCCTGGGTCTCCCCCGCTTACGTTTTTCTTTTATTTCATTATTTTGAACTAGTTCTTCTTCTTTAACTAATTCTAAAATATAATCATTTCCATTTTTATCTTTACTCCATTTATGTTCTCCACTAATAGGGTGTTTTGGATTTTCAGGTCTCTCTTCATTTACTAAACCTAACCACCATTTCCCCCCCATTCTCAATGAAGCATTATAATGCTTTTTACACAAACACGTATTAAACTTGGTCCTTTGACATTGTGTATTCCCAAAATCACCTTTATCCCATAATCTAGCCAAACATTTTTCTTCTTCTTTGACTTTCAAGAAAGGGTAATTTTCAATATCACCTGATTGTATATTATATTGTTTTGCTATTTCAAAAATCCTCATTTTATTTTTTTATTAAAAAGAATAATCAAAATCAAATTTTAAACACATTTATCGTCATTTTTACAAACATGGAATAAACCACCTAAAGAGAAAAAACTTCCTTCATCTTCTATACAATTATAACCGTCGCTTGAATAATAAGCTTTACAATGATCAAAATTTTGTAAACTATTAGCTAATTCGGTTGTATCAAACAAATCAGGTGTAGAAGTAGTTGGTAAACAAGAATCATTTTCCGCGTCATATTCACAGGTAATTCCATCATTTGAACCTGTTGTGCAATTTTGTTCTTTAATAGTATCATCTAGATCATCTAGATCTTTTATTTTATTATAACATTCAATTGATTCATTTAAATATACAAGCCCGTCAGTATTCAATCTTGAACTGAATAAATCATATAGTGGTAAAGACTCTTCTAAATTATTTTTGAGAGGTATTTTCGAACAATAATCTACCTCAAGCTTAGTTATTGTTGTTGAATCATCATTAAATCCAATTTCTGATACATCTAATAAATCATTATAATCATCCCATCCAGCACCAGTTATAGTCGTCGCTATTACTTCATTACTTATATTATTTATATCTTTTAACATGTATCTTGCTAAAGCTATTTGACCATGTTTAACTTCATCTGATGTTTCCCTTAATTCTTTTAGGCTCTCCAAAGACTGGGTATGATAATCTAATTCATATTCTACCATTTTATCAATTTGGCCATTGAATATACCCGTTACATCATCACCTGCTAAATAATCACCTGGAGTTTCAGTCAACGTATTAACCCATTCATGAAAAGGCATAAATATTTCTCTATCTCCATGACAATTAGTTAAATCTATATTTACATCCTTACATTCGTGATTACTATTACATTTTTTATCCACACCACACTCTTCACCAACTTCCTTGTAAGTGTATAAACAGTTTCCGAATAAACAATACGGTTCTTCGGTATTCAAACAATCAATATCATCATCATTGATATTTCCCAGGTCACTATATACTTGTTCGAGCTTTTCTCTACCAACGCAATCTGATACTGTCTCACACTGTTGTTCATAAGTATCAGGAACGGGAGAAGGTGTCACTGTCCCTATTGTTAGAATACCATTTTTTGAATCTTCGTCATCTGAAAAAACATATACAAACATACATATTACAAGTAATACTAATATAACTATTCCACCAATAAAAAATGGATTGCTTAATTTAAAATTAATACTATTTTTTTTAGGAGTATCTACTTCACCTTTATAATCCATAATATAATATAATATAATATATTTATTTACATTCTTTGAAATATTCATCTATTTTATCATCTCCTAAAATGTTACCTAAAATAAAATATTCATACCAAGCATACTTT
>Ga0129324_10001909_pt1 | contig 13116 bp, 11 predicted proteins | sample CPBDNA_7_FD_96879 | JGI IMG/M metagenome (GOLD analysis project Ga0129324, IMG submission 96879) | Freshwater to marine salinity gradient microbial communities from Chesapeake Bay, USA - CPBay_Spr_15_0.2_DNA | ecosystem: Environmental > Aquatic > Marine > Coastal | place: USA: Chesapeake Bay... | reverse complement strand
GAACCAGTCAAATGGCCTAGAAAACGAAGTACTTTTTCAAAAACTTGGAACAACTTGGTACATCTTCACAGAAATTAAAGGCGATGTAGTTTACTCACAGCTTCCAGAAGGTATGGACCCTTACAACACAAAGCTTGAGCTCTACGATGTGATCGAAGATCATATGGCACGCGTTTCAGATACCAGAAGAACACCAGAGACAGCTGCCTAATTATGGGTGCTCTAGATAAGTTTAAGGACCTTTTTGGTGAAAAGACTCCCAAAAAGGCCCCGGCATCGAAACCTTCTAAACTAAAAGAGGTTAAGGCCGACGCAAATAAATCCCAGCAAAAGGCCGAGGTTGAAATTTTGCGTCAAAAAATTCAAGAAAAACTTAAAAAAGACCCACAGCTTCAAAAGAAAGCGGCGATGGTTCTTGAAAAAATGATCAACGAAAAACCCAATAAATAAAACTCAATAATTTTTAAATCCCCCTCTACTTGTACAAGAGGGGGAAAATCTTTAGTGCAACAATTCACAGAATTCGCTATTATGCTTTGTATTCACTACAAACAGGATTCTCTGATGGCCGTTTCATTTTATAACTTTAATGACCTTCACCACGATGAAATCATCACTACAATTAAAGATCGTATCAACTCTATTATTGATAATAGTGCCTTTGTTGAAGGTGAGTTTAACCAAGCCTTTGAAAAAGAATTTGCTGCCAATCAAAAAGCAAAGCACTGTCTTCTTGTGGCCAACGGTACGGACGCTTTAGAGATCGCTCTTAAGGTTTACGGAGTTGGTCCTGGTGATAAGGTCGGAGTTCCAGGGATTACCTTTTACGCCACCGCGGAGGCCGTCTTAAATGTTGGTGCCACTCCTGTTTGGATTGACGTTGATCCTATTGCCGGACTTTTTTGCCCAAAATCTTTAGAAAGAGTTCATGCAAAACATAATCTAAAAGCAGTAATGCCAGTCCATATCTACGGGCTTCCCTGCCCCATGAAAGAAATAAACTCTTTTTGCCAGACAAATAATATCGCCATTGTCGAAGATGCGGCCCAGGCGCAAGGAACATACTATGGTGAGAACTCTCCTGTTGGAGACTCTCCAAACCTCGTTACCTTTTCTTTCTACCCCACCAAAAATCTAAGCGCCTTTGGCGATGCTGGTTGTATTTTAACCAATGACGATGACCTTGCTAAAAAGATTCTTGCTGAAAGAAACCATGGTCGAGGTGACGATATGGTAATGGGAAGAAACTCACGCTGTGATCACATGCAAGCAGCTGTCTTGCATGCCAAACTTCCTGAAGCACAAAAGTTTAATAATCAAAGAAAGATGGTCGCTCAAAGATATTTTAATGCTCTCCAAGGGTTGCCCATAAAAGTTCTCCCAGAGCATTTCATTTGTCTTTCAAGCTGGCACCTCTACCCTGTTCAAGTAGAGTCTGTTGAAGTACGTGAAAAGCTCATGGCCTATCTTAGGTCTAAAGAAATTGGCTGCACGCCTTTTTACGAAAAAACTCTCTCTCAAGAAGCTTCTCTAGTTGAATTTGAGGGCGAAGATGAATCGGCACGAGGTTTTGCCGGCCACACACTTTGCTTACCGATGAATCCATTTTTAACAGAAGAGGATGTTCTAGAAGTGTCTGGGGCAATTAAAAAATTCTTTAATTAGAGCTGCTCGAGTTTTCGCGTCTAGCTCGCTCTTCTTCGCCATCGACCCAACAATTTCTTAAGGAAATTTCTTGGCCATGCTGGCGCATCTCTTCTCTACAGATTTGAGGCAACTCTCTTCCGGCGACGGCTTCTCCGTGAAACAAGCGATAAAGATCGGCAGAATGAGGCGCTCCTTCTTCTGAACGAACAGTATTTACACCACTAAAGAATGCGCCCCCTTCAAAGAAGGCATTACAACTTCTATTTCTACCTTGAGGAAGAGCAACATAGGCGAAGAGATCAGCGAAGTCTTCTTCTTGTTTAGATCCTTGAGCGAGAGCGTCTCCAGCGAGGTAAGAGAAGAGGTGACCGATTCCGCCCCCCGTTTGATTACGATTCAAACAAGACCTCATCTTTTCATATGCACTTTTGGAATCTCGAGAACCCGTCTCTCTAATAAAGGTTGAGACAACATGACCAACCTCATGAGCAAAAATATGTTCTCCTACATTTTTAAAATCTTTTACGATTAAGGCGCCCATTGTGACGCGATCATGATTATGATTATGACCTCCGGCCATTTTAGTTGTCAGAGCATTTGCATTGGCATCAAGCTCTAAAGGAAGACGACAGAATTGATTGGCCAAGTTTATTCCACCTAAACCAGAAAAACCGACAGAGGAGCTGGCCGCTTCACCTTCTTTAAAATAATTCATTAAGCCGGTTTTTTCACTTAGAAGGGCCTGCATTCGATCGAGAAAGTCTTCCCTAGCAGGAGGTAGTGAAACCTCCATCTGATTGAGGCGTGGACCTAGAGCTGAACCAGTTCGCCGAGAAAGATGCCCACGCATACTATTAATAATTTGTGTTTTGGTACTTTGAACTTGCGCTTGAAGATCACTTCTCTCTTTTCTTGTTGGCAATGTTGCAGTTTGCTCACTAAGAGCATGAAGGCATGTTGAGACAAATTGAGGCCGATCCATGCCACTTATAAACTCTGGATAAATAGAAGGCGTCATCTTGTTATTACCAGCATTTCGATAGATTTCATTTTGGATAGCTATTGCTTGTGGATCCTTATTAAGGATACTTTCGTAGATCACTCCAACAGTTAGTTGTTCTAACTTCTCTAAGAAGGCGTTTGGAATACCGTCTGAAATTTGGTGAACCGATTGCAGGTCATAGAGTGTTGTTAAGAACTCCATTTTAGGAAGACTCTCAGGAGGAAGTTCTCGAATACTTGCCTCTAGTCGGCCAAGGAGCTGTCTTCTAGAGTCTTCACTCGTGGCCTCTCTTCTAACACTCTGAATGATTTCTAATCCCATTAATTTTTCGCGCATGAGTTTTACAAGATCATAATTACTGTTAATCAACTGATCACTCCACCCTGGGTATTGAGCACGAATCGCCTGCCTCATTTTACGTTTTGAAGGCAATCCACCACTTGGACCACTCTCTTCTGAAAGGGCATATGCAAAATCTGTTTGAAGACTAATCACTGTACTTCTAATTTCCAACTTTTGAGCAAAGGCCGGATCACTTGATAAATACTCTTGGCCTAGCCTTCCATTTTCCTGAAGGGTATTAAATAAGTTTGTTACCAAGGGTCCAAAGCGAGCTTCTGTAGCATTTTTCAACTGCCCTGCTGCCTTGTCTCTTTCTTCTAGAACTTGGCCAACAGAGGCCGGATAGTCCTTACAAATTTCCTTCACACATTTCGAATAAGGAAAATCCTCATAAAAAGAAAAACTATCAGTCGATTCTCCACAAGCCTCTCCACTCTCACCACAACCTCCAGGGGTAGTAATGTTTTCAATCAGGCATCCAATTTCATTAACTGCCTCCGCATGCTCTGGAACAATGGCCTCAAGGGCAAGGAGAGAAGACGAAGAAAAAAGTATTGAAAATAAGAAGAGGAAGCTTATTTTTTGCATAGGCCCTCCGCTAATTTCATAAAGGAGTGCAACTGAGTGTGAATGTCTGAGAGCGAAGGCTGTAACCTACTATCAGAGTAGATGTACTTTTCCTTACCATTAATTTTAAGTACCGCGGCCACAGGAGATCCTTCAGGAACTCGCAGGCCTTCTTGAGTGAATTGATGAATTTTCTTACCTAGAAATTTATCAATAGAAGTCGCGATCTGCTTATGACAGCCCTCAATGAAGAAGCCATTGCGATTCCCGAGATACTCAAACCTCAAATAGTTCTTTGATTGATGGAGACGGTAATTAAGTTTTAGCCCAATTCGTTCAAATGAAAAACCATCTTTTAGCCACTTTGCGTGTCCAGCAACTGAGAGTGTAAATAACAACGATACGATTAGGACCTTCATAGTAATGTTTTCGGTTATTTACGTACCAGTAATTAGCTCTTTTCCAGAAATGAGTAGGTATTTTAGCCCTTATGGCCAAAATCCTCCTGTTTTTGATAAGTTGCGTGGCTATGACAGATTCACCAAATAACCTCAAAGAAAAACCCAAAGAAAGCCCAAAGATGGACCTACCTCTAGATCCTGAGTTGACCGAAGCTCAGCAGCTCACTGAAGGCAAAAAACGCAAGACCAATGAGAATGATCGTCTTTATCAAAAAGACTTTCAGTATCACCATCGTAATCCCTACCATGAGAAACTTACTGAGTTCGATGAGTTCGTTATGCGTGATAGCGAAACAGAAACTCACCTTGGAAATTGGAACAAAGAAGTATTCAAAAGAGAAGCTCCTCTCTGTGTTGAGATAGGCTCGGGCTATGGCCACTTCATGCTCGACTATTGTGAGAATAATCCCGATGTAAATTTCGTTGGCATGGACCTTCGTTTCAAACGCACTTATAACCTTGCAAAAAGGTTGGCGAAATTTTCTTATAAGAGCTTTCGTTATTTACGAGCGCGTGGAGAAAGAATTGAATTCATGTTTGAAGAAAATGAAGCCGATCGTATCTTCTACTTCTTTCCTGATCCATGGCCTAAGAAACGCCATCATAAAAAGAGACTATTTCAGATGCCTTTTTTGCAAGCGGCCTATAAAGTTTTACGTCCAGGTGGTACACTTTACGTGAAGACAGACCACACCCACTATGCCGAGTGGATGATAGAACACATGGATAAACCAGAGGCCCTTGAGCTATTTGATATTAAGCTTAAGACAAGAGACTTATATAAAGAAGCCCCTGACCACTACCTCGCAAGCTTTCAAACAAAATTTGAAAAAATATTTTTGAAGAAAGAACAACCTATCAACGCTTTTGAACTCGTTTCAAAAAAAGAGAAATAAGTATCCATGTCAGGGACGATAGACGAACTCATTGCGCGAATTAAGGACCTTCCTGTATCGGAAGTTATTGAGCGCTATGTACACACAACTCGTAAGGGCACGCAGACTCTTGCAGTATGCCCCTTCCACGATGACAACAGTCCTTCTTTAAATATTAATGATCAAAGAGGAATGTGGTTTTGTTTTGTCGACAATATGGGCGGCGATGCCATCAAGTTCGTCATGCTTTATCGCAAGCTCGAATTTATGGAAGCTCTTCGTGATATTTGTGAAAAGTTAGGTTGGAGCTTTGACGATTATCACCAACAAAAGAAAACTTCACCGAAAATTGAAATGGGAAAGAAGCTTCTTGGCAACACCATGAAGCTTTACCGAAAACTTGCCGAAACTGGTCAGCACCAACCATTTGTAGATTTCCTTGAAAAGAGAGGCCTCTCTCAAGAAACGGCCAAGACCTATCAACTAGGCTTTGCACCACCAAACTATGCCCTGTTTGATTATGTATCCTCCATAAAGGATGAAAAAGACCGGAGCTTCGCTCTCTCCGTTGCAGAAGAACTAGGACTTATCAAAAAGAGCACATACGGCGAAAAGTCCCACTATGATACCTTTCGTGACCGCATTATGTTCCCCATCTGGGATCAATTTGGCCAAGTCATAGGCTTTACTTCAAGGTCCATTAGTGACGAACAGAAGCCTAAATATCTAAATTCAGTGGAGTCCTTCCTCTTTAACAAGAAGAACATCCTCTATGGCCTGCACCTTGCAAAAAATGTCATCAGAGAGCGCAATCAAGCGATTCTTGTAGAAGGAAATATGGACCAAATTGCCCTTTACAAAAATGGATTTGAAAATTCAATTGCCATCATGGGCGTGGCCCTTGGCGAGAGTTCCGTTGTAAAACTTTTGGCCTTAACTAAGAATATTGTCCTCTCCCTTGATAATGACCAGGCCGGCTGGCGAGCAGCGATTAGAATTAACGCTCAGCTAATGGAAAAGGGCGTCACTCCCCAGTTTCTCGACCTAGGGGAGCACAAAGATCCTGATGATTTTTTAACAGCTAGCGGCAGAGATGCCCTGGCAAAAAGAATAGAAGAGGCCAAACCCTTTGTGGATATTCAAATTGAAAGGTCTTTACCCGAAAAAGTCCCTGAACTTGCTGAGAGAAAACTCGATCTCCTAAAGAGCATCTTTGAGATCCTAAGCCCCTTAAAAAACTCACTTTCTGCTTCAGAAAGAGTCATTCTTTACGCCAAAAGACTTGGCCTTCAATCGGATTCTGCCTCTATTGTGAAAAATTATGAGGAGTACTTAGAAAACCAAAATAGACCAACGAGTCGAGCCCTTCCCCCGCAAGAAAATAGACCCATTATTGAAAATGAAAATGAGTCTTATGAAATAAGTGAAGAGAAAGTAAAAATAGACCGCCAACTTACGGCCGTCGAAACACGCCTCCTGCAAAATCTAGTCCAACATCCAGAGCTTATGCTAAGGGACGAAATAGCCGAACTCCTTGATTTTGTGGGGAATAATGAGGTAAAAGGGTATATTTTAAAGCTACGTGAACTTATGTACGAAATTGACGAAACCGAGTATGCATCGGTAGTTCAAAGTCTCATGAGCGATGATCATTACTCGGCTGAATTAACGGCCGTTGTTGGGGGCGCACTTTATCGTTATCAAGAAGCAAACCTTGATGAAAAAATTTCGCTCAAAATGATCATAGATATAAAAAAGAATTTAGAAGTTGAGAAACTTAAAGAGGAAAAGAAACATTTAAAAAGTCTTCATGGAAATGCCCAAACAGATGAAGACCAAAAGCAAATCCTCGCTCAGCTTTTGCAGGTTGATAAAAAACTTTCTGAACTTAAAAGTTCAACAAGAAATAAGCCTGCAAAATAATTTTAGGAAAAAGGACCATTAGGTCCAAGCTATATAGGCCGTACACTAGGAGAATCGATGTCAATTGTTGGCGCCTTTATTAATTCAAAAGATTTCTCAAAACTACTGATCAAGGGGAAAGATCAAAACTACCTCACACCAGAGGAAATCAATGATGCCATCCCCAACAGTATCCTAGATCCCGCTCACATTGACGAGATCATGTATACAATTCAGGAAGCGAGAATTGACATTCAAAATCAGGAAACCGAAGAGGATGATGATGGCATCCGTTTAGACGGTACTGAAATTATTGAAGAAACTCTTTCAAAAGAAGAGAAAGCTGAACTTCGTTCTGCTTCAACAGATCCTGTTAAGCTTTATTTAAAGCGTATGGGTTCTGTAGCACTCCTTACTCGTGAAGGAGAGGTCGAAATTGCTAAGGAAATTGAAGAAGGTGAAAGAGAGATTATCCTTTCATGCCTTAAATCTTCACACGCCCTTAACGAAGTCGTCGAGCTTAAGAACAAAATTGAATCACAAGAGAACCAAAGTGAGTACGTTAAAGAACTAGTACGTGGTCTTGATGATGATTCTTCAAATCGTGATATCAACAAATACCAAAAGACGATCTATGAGACCTGTGAGTCCATTGGAGCTCTTTTAAAAGAAGTTGAAAACGAAGACGGAACACTTAAGAAATTTGATAAAGATCAAACGAAACGCATGGAAGACATCGGTGTTATTCTTACCGACCTTACTTTTAATCGTAAAATCATCAACAGCTTTGTTGAGCCGGTTAAAAAATACTACATGCAATTTAAAGATCACTACGATCAACAAGATCGTATCTTTAAGTTTCTTGAGGTAACAGGTCCTGAAACTTATAAGGTCCTTTATGATCAAATAATGGAAGACGATCACTTCAAAAGAAAGCTCGCGAAAGACCTCTTCACAACTGATGCGAAGATTGAACAACTCATCAGAAACCAAGAAGATGTTCTAAGAAAACTTCGTAGACTTTCTCTTGATGCGGGTATGGAGTTTGAAGATATCGAGCGTGTTTACAATATTATTCTCGATGGTGAAGCAAAAGCTGACCGTGCCAAGGCAAGACTTGTTGAGGCCAACCTAAGACTTGTTGTTTCTATTGCGAAAAAATACACAAACCGTGGTCTTCAATTCCTCGACCTTATTCAAGAAGGTAACATCGGCTTAATGAAAGCCGTTGATAAGTTTGAGTATCGTCGTGGTTATAAATTTTCAACATATGCAACTTGGTGGATTCGTCAGGCCATTACTAGGGCCATTGCTGACCAAGCAAGAACGATCCGTATTCCAGTTCACATGATTGAGACCATCAACAAAATGGTTCGTACACAAAGACAACTTATTCAAGAATTAGGTCGCGAGGCCACTCCTGAAGAAATTGCTGAGCGTATGGAATTACCTGTTGAGAAGGTTAAGAAAGTACAAAAGATCTCTAAAGAGCCTATCTCTCTTGAAACACCAATTGGTGAAGAAGAAGACTCTTCTCTTGGAGATTTTATCGAAGATAAGAAGATCATCTCACCTGCTGACGCAGTAATGAGTGTGACTCTTTCTGAACAAACCCGTGCCGTTTTGTCGACATTGACACCACGGGAAGAAAAAGTTCTTAGAATGCGTTTTGGTATTGGCGAAAAATCTGATCATACTCTCGAAGAAGTTGGTCAGGATTTCTTCGTAACTCGTGAGCGTATTCGTCAAATCGAGGCCAAGGCCCTTAGAAAACTTCGTCATCCAAGTCGTGCGAAGCTTCTCAAGGCCTATTTAGAGGGAACTATCCCCGGTGGCGACAGAGAGCAATAAATTCTCAATAAAATCAATGATGACAAGGCCCGCAATTTTGCGGGCCTTTTTATTTTTATGAAAGAAAGACAGAACCTTAAAAGATTTTTAAGGATTTTTCGTATATAATCGGACTTTTAGTCTGACGTTAGGAACTACCAATTTATGGCGATAGGTACTGTTTGGAAAATACCCGATGAAGTGAATACGGTTGCCCGTAAATACTTTGATCCTACTATGCTCACGGAGTCTCAAAGACTCCTGCAACTCTCAAAAGTTTCGGTATCCTTTTCAAAAGGAACTCCTGAAACGTACTTCATCGTTAGCGGTATTGTTCGAGAAGATAGAAGCCATGAAACTAAAGTTGTCTTTAAGAAACGCCTTGAAGACACACCAGAAGGACCAGTCTCTTCCAACTGTGATTGTCACAAGTGGAGTGCGGACGGACATTGCCCACATGCTGCGGCCATTTTTCTCACCTATCATATTCACCTCATGCACGAGAAAAATTTTGATGCGACATCAGAGAATATGTCTCATCCACCAATTCCTCTTGAATCAACTTTTGCTGTTAGTGCTTATGAATACGGAACCATTGTAAATGGTGCTCATCAATTGGAGCGAGCTCCATCAAATGCTGCCTACTCAAGTCTTCAGTACCTACTTCATACAAAGAAAATCACAAACTTTCCTATCCCTGAACAGTGGGCCGGAAAATTAATCATTCAAATTACTTCTGTAGATCACTTTAATGAATCAACAGGTGAATCTGATAATCTTCCTCTTCTAAGATTTAAGTACGAAAAAGAAGATGGTTCATTAGCGCGAGAAATATCACTTCTTGAAAACCTATATCTCTTCAACTAGAATGTCGGCACTTGCTATCACTTACCAGCAGAGTTGAAAAACCTAGTACAAAAACTTCGTATTCAGCTAACTCACCTAGATGTGAATGATCTTATCAAGATCACCCAAGGTGTATCTGACCAGTACCTGAAGGTTACTGTAGATGAAATACCACTAGAAGAAATTCCAACCTTTGAGGCCTCTGCCCGTATTCACCTCTCTAAGGCCAAGAAAGGTTCTCAAATTGATATCAACCTTTTGTTTATTGATAATGAAGAAAACCTTATTCATGCTCCTGACTTTTTGAGAGCTTTTACTTTTAACGGTGGAAAGCTTTCAAGCTTTAGAACAAAGCGAGATGCTTACGACTTCGTAACAAATCTTGCTGAATCATTTCACATGAAAAATGAGATTTATAAGGCATCTCTTCACCCCTCAAGTTCTAAAAACTATTGGACTAACTTAATAGAGTACACCGTCAATCAAGAGGACACTCTCATCTACAGTGGTAAATCGAAATCACTGTCACGCTTTGGGAATGCTTTTCTAAGAGACTTCTTTCTGACTCTAAATAGCTGTTTTGGCGATATGTTCTTTCGTTTTTCAAAATATGACCTTGAGACTCGTGAACTTACTTATTCACTACCCGCTTCGACGATGTTTCAGGGACTAAGTGAATTCCATACAAGAACGTCTATTCATGGCGTTCAAATATTTTACAATAAAAATGAAATCAGCAGATGGTCCTCAAAGATTCGTTTTGAAAGAAAATCAACTGCTACCAATTGGTTTGACCTAGAGCTCTCTGTTAATAAAGAAGATATGACCATCGTCGAAAATGTCGACCTTGATAATGGCCTGGCCTTAACAAAAGATGGTCTGGTTCTTCTTACTAAAGAGCAAAAAGAGCTCCTTCGTTTTGTAAAAAAATACACAAAATACGAAGCTCAAAACAAGTATCAGACAAATGAAAGTGACGGCGAAGTCCAAGAAGGCGAAGAAGAGACAACTGAAGAATTAAATAAGTTTGTTCTTCCCTTAATAGAGCAAGAATTTTCGAACTTTTTGAACTTAGAAAGCTTGGAATTGATGGTGCCCTTACAGAAGATGAGATTCGTCTTTGTGAATCACTTGCAACTCTTGAAGAGATGCCTAAGTACGATGTTCCAGAGAGCCTAAAAGATATTCTACGCCCCTATCAGGTAGATGGTTACAACTGGCTGCGCTTTCTCTTTGAGAATAAGCTTGGTGCCTGTCTTGCAGATGATATGGGTCTTGGTAAAACGCTCCAAACAATAGCGTTTTTAACTTCAGTTTATGACAAAATCGACCACGTACTTATCGTGTGTCCTGTAACGATTCTCATGAACTGGGAAGCGGAATTCAAGAAATTCTCCAATATCGATGTCCAGATTTATCATGGTGGTGAAAGGGAATTTAAAGAAGGAACGAAGATTACTCTTACCTCTTATGGGGTAATGAAGAGGGAGATCGACGAAACCTTCGCTGATAAGAACTTCGATATCGTTATTCTTGATGAAGTTCAGCATCTAAAAAATATCAGAAGCATGGGTGCCTATGCTGCTAGGAAGATCAAAGCAAACTATCGTATTTGCTTAACAGGTACTCCTGTAGAAAACGACCTTGCCGAATTTTATAATATCCTTGATCTCTCAATTCCAGGGATATGGGGTGACCTTCAATTTATTAGAACTTCTTCTAATAAGAAAAGCCGCCTGCTTGCACGAAAAACAGCTGCCCCTTTCATTCTTCGTCGAACGAAAGGTCAGGTTTTAACAGACCTTCCTCCAAAAATTGAAAACAATGTTGTTCTTAATTTTACGGAGCACGAAGATGCGGACTACAAAGCATCTCTCGTAAGAATTAAAAATAAGATTCAAAATGCTCCTTCTAAAAAGAAGTATGGCGAAATCCTTAGAGGCCTTCTTGAACTCCGTCAAAAATGCTTATGGCAAAGAAGAACAGGTGAAATGACCTTTAGAGCTTCTATGGTTGATTCAACCAAAGTTCAGTTCTTGATGGAAACGTTGGAACAGATACTAGAAGAAGGTCATCAAGCGATCATCTTCTCCCAGTTCACGACTTACCTCGATATCATTCAAAAAATCATTCACGAACGCCATTGGAAGATGGCCCGTATCGATGGCACCCAAACAGTTAAGAAACGCCAAAGCCAAGTCGAGCTTTTCCAAGCAGGAAAAGCACCCGTCTTTTTGATTTCACTAAAGGCCGGTGGTGTTGGTCTAAACTTAACAGCTGCGAGCTACGTCTTTATTATGGACCCTTGGTGGAACCCGGCCGTAGAAAGCCAGGCCATTGACCGTGCCCACAGAATCGGCCAACAAAACACGTTGACGGTTTATAAGCCAATCATAAAAGGAACGGTCGAAGAGAAAGTTCTTGAACTTCAGGCCATGAAAAGAGAACTCTTTAAAGACCTCTTACCCGATGATGATGAGAGCCTTTTTACAGGCAAGCTCACCATGCTCGATTTTGAGTCGCTTCTAGGTTAGTAAGCTGGAATGTCGCGACAAGCGATAGGATAGCTTACTAGCTCACCTTTTTTTACAACTTCACAAACCTCAGCTTCTTTATCCCAACTAAAGATGTCACACTTTTCGATTTGCTGACACAGACCAAAAGCATCCGCTTGAAAGTTGTAACTATAAAGCTCACATTTTCTTGTGCAATCTTCTTGAGAAAGCTCGGCCACGTCTGCTGAAAAAGTTGTAATAGAGAGTAATGACAAAGCAATAATAGCAAATTTCATAATTTTCCTTTTAGCAATTATATTTAGGCCGCAGATTATGACTTCTTGAATGCCCCTGACAATTTTGATGAATATTTTTCACACTTTTTGGCCTTTCACTAAGTTTTCACTAACAAAATGACTCTATTCAAAGCATTTATTAGATTTTTCCCATGGAAAAGACACGAATCATTCTATTTTCAAAATCCCTAAATCTTCTTGAAGAAGTTCCCCTAGAACACAGAAGGAGCTTTATCTCTTTAGAGGATGATGATCTTCTCTACAGAAAGGCAAGTGGCGCCACAATCGTGACAAACCATAATGAAAAGGTTCATAAGCTCTATGAGCTAGGTGCGGCCCATGTTTTTCAAGGACCAGATTTCTGGGGTGATTTAAAGAGTTTTTTTGAAGACGACCATTTAGACAAGTTTTTGAATAAGAACTTTCCTCATTTTGAGGGAGACATTAGGAGACGCTTTTCTACCCAAATTCAGGGCCACAAGAGAGCAGGGCTTCCCATTCTCCTAACAGGAGAGAGTGGTTGTGGGAAAACTCATTTGGCCAAACTTATTCATAAATACACATTGGGAAGAAAACCATTTATCGCCAGAAATCTTTGTGAAATTTCTGGAAACCTTATAGAGTCCGAGCTTTTTGGCCATAAGAAAGGCTCTTTTACGGGTGCAACGGCGGATAAGATAGGACTGCTAGAGTGCGTAAATGGCGGGACTCTATTTCTCGATGAAATCTCAGGCCTCTCCCTTGAACTTCAGATAAAATTACTAAAAGTCATCGAAGAGAAGAGCTTCACTCCCATAGGCGCCAATAAGCCTATTAAAGTAGACTTTAATCTTATTACAGCAACCTGTGACG
>Ga0129324_10001905_pt1 | contig 13130 bp, 24 predicted proteins | sample CPBDNA_7_FD_96879 | JGI IMG/M metagenome (GOLD analysis project Ga0129324, IMG submission 96879) | Freshwater to marine salinity gradient microbial communities from Chesapeake Bay, USA - CPBay_Spr_15_0.2_DNA | ecosystem: Environmental > Aquatic > Marine > Coastal | place: USA: Chesapeake Bay... | reverse complement strand
CTGGGTGGTCGTCCCTGACTGGGTGGGCGACCGAGACGAAACATTACGCAGATGGGATCAACACGCACCTGCATTGCAGGCATTTGGAGTCCCGCTAGCAATGGCGGTGCAGGATGGCATGATTCCAGCGGATGTTCCGGTGGAGTGCTCGGTCGTTTTTATCGGCGGCACCACAAGCTGGAAATGGAGGAGTCTGCCAATGTGGGCATCCTCATTCCCTCGCGTCCATGTTGGCCGAGTAAACTCGCTGCGCTTGCTATTGATGGCCGAAAATGCCGGAGCGGAATCATGCGACGGCACAGGATGGTTTCGAGATCCGACGCGCACGACTGAACTCGCCAGCTACCTCTCACACGACCACAACCACCCACAATTTGAACTATGAATATCTATCGCCTGTCACACCGTGCATCATGTCCCAATGGCAACTTACAGGATGTCTACCAAATCACCATTAAGTCGAAAGCCATGGTGATGGTCGAGGATATCGCCTCGGCAATCAAGAGCGCCCCTAATCCCATCTTCCAAGAATATCTCGCTGACCATTTAAGGGATACCTTAGGAGCTGAGATAATCGTCATTGGGACTCATTATGGAATTGAAATTGAATCACGCAGAAAATGATTGATCGTAACCCTGACATTGATCTAGACAATCAGGCTATTCCTGATGGATGTTACCTGCACGAAGGTCAGTTTCTGCAAATGAGCGCCCGGGCAGCCAAAATCCCCTTCGGGATTGGCTACCGGGGCAACATCCACAACCGCAGAACGACCTTTGGACTGATAATCCGCACCGAGCACGAAGCACTCATGCTTCAGGCGCTCGAGCAAAAGAAACTGAACACAATACAGAACACAAAGAAACCGAATCCATGAGCTATTTCGCATGGGACTCAATAGAGGAGCGCATCCGATTGGATTTAGATTCGTCGGAATTAACATTACGCCAAAAGTTTGTAGTGTTATCAAAGCTGCTTACATATCTCATTTACTGCATTGAAGAAAAGAACCCCTAACCCAAACCGCACCGACCCCATGAGCATTAAAATCACATTTGACCCACCAGTCTACAACGGCTGGAAACTCGAGCACTATCCAAACAACGAGAAGCCATTCTGCGCCCGCAAAGGGCATGATTTCGCCTCAGCCGAAACATTGTCTGCACTGCAAGGCGAGATCCACCGGGCAGAGTCGGAGCTTCTCCATTTCACCCCGCCGATCAAGGCAATGTGGAAACACAATTCCCCGGTCGCATGGATCCCTGTCGAATTCCATGCCATGCGCGATGGAAAGATATTCTTCCGCGACGAGCGCGGCGAGGCACACTCGGAATACCTTAGCAACCTCTCAAGCTCGCATGTCAGCGACAGGTTTCGACTCATCAATGACGAGTATCCTGAGCTTGCCAAACAAGTAGATGCTGCGGTCAAAGCCAATCAAAAGGCATACCAAAAAGTCGTGGCCCTGAAAATCCGATTTGCCAAGGTCACGCCAGAACTATTCGAGAGCGCCAAGGTGATTGCCGGAAAGGAGATCGCATGAACGACATCGACCGACAGACGCAATACGCCAGCACCCAACACGATCTCGCGTGCGTTGCACTCGGTATATCGACCGACCACGACGACAGTGGCGAGACGCTCCTTGATGCCGTGAGAGCATTGATCAAAGACCGAAACGAGTGGAAAGAAGAAGCTGACCTCAGGGAAAAAAGGTCGGATGTTTGGGCGCACGAATGCGATGTCCTCCGCGAGCAACTCAAAGAAGATGAGAAGGCGCTTGAGGACAACATCGAAATATTTGTCGATCTCAAAGAAACGATCAACAAGGCCGAGGACCAACTCGCCAGCGAGCGGAAACTCGCTGACCAACTCGCTGCCATCGTCCAGCGAAATCGAGACGGGCATGGCGGCATGCTCACCGACCCCGAATGTTTTTGCGAGGACTGCGAACACCTGCGGGTGCTCGATGCCGCACTCGATGCATGGAAGGAGGCACGCAAATGAATGCGATAATATTTATATTAGCTTGGATATTAATAGCCTTGATTGTAGCCGCATTATGGCACACGCTATTCCTCGACGACGACGACAACTTCCCAGAACCATGAACGAGCTAGAAAAACTAATCGCAGAATTCAAAATCACCCTCGACAAATTCGAGGCAATCGCCTCACGCATGGAGGCACGCATCGCTGAACCCGACCCGGTGGATCCGCTCGCAGATCTCCCACCGCTCCCTCCGCTCCCCGAGGGATACTCCCAGTGGGTCTACCGGGGCAAGGGGTGGAAATCCAAGGAGAGGGTTCGTTTCGCGTCCTATGGACGATTCGACACCGACTGGGTCACGTTTCCCTTTGGTTGCACCGTAGGCTATGAAACCACCCATTACATCGAAGCCGTAAAAGACCCCGACTAACCCGCCGACAATCGCCAAAGCCTCACCCTCACCCGGTGGGGCTTTTTTGTGTCCATCCATATGGAAACCATATGGGAAGCCTATGGGAACCCTATGTTGGCCTACAATAACCATATGGAAACCATACGCCACCAGCATGCGACAATCGGCCCTTGTTCATTTTTTAAAGGGCAGGGTTATGGTTCCCCCTTTTTCTGGGGCCGCAGGTTTCGACCCCCTCCCCCCCCTGTCCTGCGTTCAAACTTGTTACAATACAGCTAATGCGGAGTCGGTGTTCCACGCTGTAGCCCTTATTCCATAAGTGTTCCACGGCGCTAGTGTCTAGCAGATGTGGTAATTCACTTGTGGATTCACGAGTCCACATGGTCGCACCACTACATATGGTGGTCGTCGAGACCGTCGGGCGAACGTTTCAGATTCTCTGTCGAAAAGGGGGAACCATTGTGAGGGGCATTGTGAGGGGCATGCTGGCTCCATCCCGGTTGGGTTTGCATACTGCATGGCATGGCCGGGCATCGTGTGCGTTTGGAGGTGCGGTGACGGTCGCACAGGGAGGGTGGTGGTCTCTGGGCTAGGGTGGTGGTATGGGGTGGTATCAAAAAGGGATACCACCACCCAAAATCTCCTACGGGCATATAGGCTGCAGCGCCAAGGTGGTGGAGGTGGTGGTCTATTTGCCAGTTCCTACGTATTTTGCATGCTCCCCTGTATTTCCCTGTTCTTTATTTTTTTCCATCAAACTAGGAAACAGACCACCACCACCACCCCAAGGGGTTTTTTCCCATATTCTATATGGGTTGCAGCTTACGGTGGTGTTCAAATGATATCACCGCATTTCGGGGTATACCACCACCCTAGACAGCAAAAAGCCACCGACGCCTTGGAGCGAGGGTGGCTTAGTGGGTGGTGGTCTCCTCAGTCTGTTTCGGGGAGCTTGATGGCATCCTCCTCGATAATCACATGAGGTATCTTGGCGACCGTCGGCTTGTTGGCAGCCTCGAGTGCAGCCTGTGCGGCAATTAGCTCACGCTCCATCTCCTCGAGCACCTGTCGGAACCATGTGATCGTGCATGTCTGGTTGTGCCGCAAATCGAATGCTGCGTTCGTCCTTGGTGTTGGTGGTAGCTCTACTCTTGGTGGTGTTTTATGCTTCATAGGTCGATACGATACTTGTTGTTTTTGTTCTTGGTCTTGGTGTTGGCGATTGACACGCCTGACTCTGGGTCACGTGTCAGCTTGCCGAGATATATGCCGCAGGCAGTCGAGTAACTGAGAAGCTGTTGTGCCTGCGTTTTGACGACGCTCGACGATTGCACAAGCCGGGCCTGCACTTCGATTGACGACAACTCACACGGCAGATCGTTCCAGATGTCGTATCGGTTGCCCGTGACATCGGTTGCGATGCGTAGAAGCTCGAGGAGCGCCTTCTCGGGCGATGTTGCATCCACCTTCCCGAGGAGGTCAGGATCGCGCCATGCGAGGATGCCTGAGCGCGAGTCGCGCAACTCGGCCGGGACAGTCCAGTCGGCGAGCACCTGCGCGAATGCGGAAAACTCTGCGCGGAGCATCTGTTGGAATTGCTGCAGGCCGTATGCCGTTGATGTATCGATTGGGACACGAACCTTGCGGACATGGAGCAGTGCGATCTTGTCGCTGACGTCTGGGTCGAGCGGAGGGATGACGTTGAGTGCCTCGGGTGTGTCGTTGCAGCACACCAGCACCGACCACACAGGACGCACACTGACGGCTGAGACGTTGCGTTTGCGGAGTTGGACTGCGTGAGGATACATCGCCTCCTTGAATGCCGCGCCAAATGATCGGCGAGCGCGAATGTCAGGGCTGCCAGCGCAGTCGTCCATGAGGAGCAACTCGGCGCCAACGAGGTCATCATTCCATAAGGAGTCGCCAGCCCATGACTTCCATGGGTTTGCAGTCCTGCCACCGAGCATCTCAGAGACGATCCATGCGAGGAGTGACTTGCCGCTGTTGACCTCTCCGGCGAGGACGAGCATGGGTGCTGGGACGTGCTTGGCAGCGGAGACGGCCTTGTATCTGCTCGACAACCACCCCATGAAGATCTCGAGCGCGGTGTCGTTGGGGAATGCGTCAGAGATGATCTGCTCGAGCAGTGGGAAATTGCCGGGCGTGGGTGTGGGCAGCACTGGCTCGGAGGTGATCAGAATGGGCAGGCCGGATGAGTCGCTGGTCAGCCCGATCTTATGCCCGGCGATGCCACCATACCACTGGACGCTGCCATCGATCTCGCGTGATGCGACAGATGCTGCCACAGCATTGCGCAGATCCTTGGCATCGTCGTATTGGGGTGCTAGATGCCGGGTGATGCCAGTCACGATCGGGGCTTTCCGGCTGAACGAGTGAAATGCACGACCGACCTGCAACAGGTATTTCCCGGTCGGTCCATCGTAGTAAAGATCGCCCGGGGCGAACGAGCGCATGGTGGATCCTGTCGTGGCAGGCGGGGGAGGCGTGAGTGCCGCTGCGATATCATTCGCGGCATCGATGGCCTCCCGCAAATGCTTTCCCGGTTTCCAGCCGTTGTTCTGGGCATGGTGCCAGAGTGTGCCTTGCGTGAAATCTTGGAGTCGATGGGCGAACTTCTTGGTGTATTCACCCTCTTCGACCTCCGGCCATGCGCCTTGGAGGATCTCGGTGGCATCCTGTCCGAATGTATTCCATGCGGCTGAACAGATCTCGATCCAGTCCTGATAGTCTGGGCGCGGGATGCAGTCGATCATCTCACGCAGGTCGTCGAGCGACAAGGCGATCGACGTGTCGTGGAGGAGCATGCGCCCATCGGCAGTGATGGTGGTCGCTGCCCGGCGGATCCGAGTGGGTGACGGTGCCTGCCACTCTGTGCTGACCTCGGCCCGGCGACGGGCGGATAGTTCGAGCGCCTCGGGTGCGTCGGCTGGGAGTGGCTCGAACAATGCGGTGCGTGACTGGTCAATCCATGCGTCTGGGTCGTATGAGAGGAAGCAGAGTCGCACCGGATCTTTGCACGATTTATCGATGACGATGGAGTGCTCGGCGGCGAAATGGCGCTCGACTGCGAGGAACGACGCCTTGTGTTGAGCTGCATCTGGGTGGATGCGGGCGATGCCCTTCACCCCATTGCCGGATGGGCTGATGAACACAGCGACGATGCGTTGGTCAGCGATGAGCACCTGCCGGATGTCGGCGAGCGTCAGGTCTGGGTTGTCTTTGCCGTCGATGTCCACTTGGAGAAACCCAGAGTGGATGAATCGATTGTCGCTGACCGCTGATTTCCGCAGCCCGGTGACGGTGCCTGACAGAGAGACTGCTGGCAGTGCCTTTTTGGCGAGCGCGGCAGCCTTTGTGTCCCCGGCGGCACAGAATTCACGCACCTGATTCATTGGCCCGGCAAAGTCGCCGATACGGATCGCCTCGAGGATTTGGTCGAGGGTCGTTGTTGACCGGGCCTCGCGGGCCTCGGCGTTTTCGTAGTAATCGATGAGAGGGGCGGGGGTCGCGGGTGGCGCTGCCAGTTGCTTGGTGCGTTGTCGGGCAATGATTTCGGCGATGGTCGGTTTGCTCATGGTTTCGGTTAGATGTGCTCGAGGCGGGGAAAACGCATACTTGCAGGGGGAGGAGAGTTCAAGCGTTTTCTAATGTTGTTTTTAATAAGGCGATTACTGGGTTAATTAATCGACTCAAAAATATTTTCATTATCAGGCAAAATAAATTTGACGTCCCAAGGATCATCTGCAATTCTCTCCCCGTCGCCACTGACGGCGACCGAAACAAACGCACAAAACGCACCAATGACACCTCAAACTATCGCTAAACTCCGCAAATTCTTTGCAACCCTTGATTCCGATTTGACTCACGATTTGGCGTTTGCTTTGGCTGATCGGATCGGCACAACCTACGAGAAGATCGTCGCTGAGTATGAAGATTGGCAAATCGCCTAAACCACTCACCGGAGGTTCGATCCCTCCGCATTAATCATCCCATGAAACTTATCAAACTCCTCAAGAACCCGCCTGATTGGCTTGCGCTCATCATGCTCACGGTCGGCATCGTTGCCTACCTCATTGGCCTTGGCCTACTCCGCAACTTCATCCACCAATGATCATCGTCAACAGCGGCAAAGTGCCTGTCACCTCAGATGGCAGGGTAAACTGGAAAGAATACTTTGTCTCCCACGCAAAGGTGGGAGATGAGTTCATCGTCCCGAAAACAATGCGCAGCGGGATCCAGCGGCAGGCGCAGGACTGCGGTTTCTGCGCCCAGTCCAACACAGTCGATGAGCTGTCGATCCGCATAACGGTGCTGGAACGCAAAACCGTGACGCGCAAAATAATTTCCGCACTCAGCACTCTCACCGAGAGACAACTGGTGCAAATCCATGCGGGATGCGTGCAGGCAAAAATACTGCCGCCGCTCTATTAATTTCGGCTACAATAGCCCGGGACAACAACAACAACAACAGCAACAGCACAACGTATATGAAACTAAGCGAAAAGAAATCAGGCGGCGAATTCACTCCGCATCCAGAAACTGAAGGCACCGTCAAGGCGGTGATTGTCGATCTAACTCCGCTGAAAATGCGGACCACAAAATTCGGTGAGCGCGAGGAATTCCGCATCGTGTATGAGACAGAGGTCGAAAACGACGATGGACGCCGCTTCTGCGTGTGGTCCCGCGGATACACTCCCAGCCTCAACGAGAAGGCGACGTTCCGCAAGGATTTGAAGAAAATCCTCGGTCGTGACCTCACTCAACTTGAGCGCGATGAGTTCGATACCGAGGGTCTGATCGGCACTCCGGTCTCACTAATCGTGCAGCATGAGCAGGCAGAGAACGGGCAAACCTACTGCACAATCTCGTTCATCGGGCCTCACAAAAGCGGCAATCCGATTGTCTCGAGCGGCAACTACAAGCGGGTGAAAGACCGTGATCCTGCACCGGGTGCTGCAACAGGCGAGCAGGCAGGCTACAAGAAGGCACCTACCGCCAAGGAGGAAGAAGGTCGTCTCGACTGGCAAAAGGTAAAAGTTCATGTCGGCGCTCACGCTGGGGTTGATCTCGGTGACCTCGCCGAGGAGGCAGTGAAGGCGCTCATCAACAAATGGCTGCCAGTCGGTCAGGCACTGCCAAAACCGCTCAAGGCAGACCGCGAGTTGATCGCTGCGTTGCTCGAAGTGAAGGGTTACCTCGACGAGGAAGCACCTGCCGCTGACTACTGAGTGAATGAATCGAAACGGTGATCGATCAGCACCACCGTGACACCTCGGAGAGACGGGGATTCAAACCGAAAATCTCATGACACTAGCAGAAAAAATTGCCGCACGCCAATCTGAGCGTGCCGCCGCACAACCTACACCTGCACCGCTGCCGGGAAAGCCCCGGGGGTTGGTGCTATCCTCCAAGGCACCGGAATTGCCGATTCAACCACCGACTCCGGCACCAGAATCCTCCGATCGATCGCTGGGACTGCCGCAGGGGCAGTCGATCGACATGACTCCGGTCGATGCGTTGCCACAGACGGCGACATGGCACCAAGCACTCAACGCATTCGAGAGCGAGTTGGTTGTGACCAACGATCCGTTAGACCCGACTCACTCATGGCTAGCAGTGTTCCCCAAGGGGGTGAGGGATGCGTCACCGATCCTGATTTATCGCCTGCAATTCTTCGAGCACCCATCGACGCAGCGCCCGCTAAATCATCCGTTCTGAGCATTCGTGAAAAGATGGCTACCGCCGCCCGGGCGCTGCGTTACAAACCATGCCCGGCGGGATTGTGCGACCACTGTTACCGTCACGCATGCCGACTGCTTAACATCGGGTGCTGCATTTGCACCGGACACATCGATCCAGCTAACAAACAAAAATTCCTCCAATAAATACCGAAATGAATACCGATACACTAATCCTATCAGGCGAGGGCTACACCCTCACAATTTGCCAAGAAGCCGAAACCTCGAAACGTGATCTTCTGGTCGCATCCTCTAACGTCTGCAAGGTCACGAACAATGACGAGTCTGCCGACGCAGCATATATCATGCGCTCGCTGGCGCAGATGCGCATCATGGTGGACAAGGGGCGCAAGGACATCAAAGAGCCAGTGCTGCGCATCGGCAAGCTCATCGATGCCAGCGCAAAGACATTCTTGCTCGAGATCGAGGAGGAAGAAGCACGCCTGCGCAAGCTGATTGGCGACCATGCCAATGAGGTTGCACGCATCGCCGCTATCAAGGCCGAGGAAGAGCGCAAAGCATTTGAGCTTGCCCGTGCCGCCCGGGAGGCTGCTGCTGCCGCTCAGGACGCCGCTGAGGCATCAGGCAGAATCGCTGACGTAATTGCTGCCAAGCAGGCTGAACAAGCCCGCCAAGAGACTCTGGGCGCACGCATGGAGGCATCCAGCGAGTTGGCAGCCACCAAGATTGCAGACGGGGTGCGATTCGCATGGGACTTCGAGGTGCTCGATGAGGACAAAGTTTTTATGAACCTAAGACCAGTTTGCGAAATCACTATCAGACGGACTCCGGTGCTCGAATGGATCAAGGGTCTGGAGAAGCAAGGCGAAGACCCAGAGGTGCTGACCAAGGTTTACGGCATTCGCGCATTCAAGAAGCCCGTCGTCTCGAGTCGCTAACAAAATTTTCCCACTGGGGGTGGAACGGCTGAGTGAGGAGCAATGTAGCTCACCCTCTGCCCCCTTTGGGAATCCATCACAAACTGAAATCAATACCATGAACAAAGAACCAGAAATCACCGTTGCCACTGACCAAGAACAAGAGATGGCAGAAACAGCCCGCGCAATCCTCGAGACATCTCGCCCAATCCTTTGCGGATCCGAGATTGAGATGCTCGAGAAAATCTCGTCGATGAGCGAACCCGGGTGGAACGACTTTACGCTGACTCTCGAGCAGGCCCGGTGGTTTGCATCGTTAGAAACTCAATTCGCATTCGAGATCGGACAATGGAGGAACGCACGATGACCATCACTACGACCACTTTGGTTTTTTCAACCACAATCTACGGCATCCCGAAGGCACAACCACGCGCTCGCGCATTTGCCTTCAAAGGCAAGGCGCGGATGTATGACCCCGGCACTGCCGAGGCATGGAAAGGCGACGTCGCCGCGCAGACAAAGGAGCTTCACGGGAAGAACCTGCAAGGGTGCATCAAAGTCGAGATGTGCTTCGGCATGGCCCGGCCAAAGAGCCACTACCGATCAAACGGGATCGATCTCAAGCCGTCTGCGCCCAAGGTCTACTACGCGAAGAAGCCCGACGCAGACAATCTCGCAAAGGCAGTGCTCGATGCGCTCACTGCGCTAAACGTGTGGGGCGACGACGATCAAGTTGTTGTGCTGCATGTCGTTAAGAAATGGGCCGATAAACGTGGGGGATGCCACCTAACAATCTACACCATCAACGAAAATGATTCCTGAAATTATCGGACGAGACCCGATTCTCACATACAAAATCACTCAGTTGCTCGGTGCCCGGGCAGAGCGCGAGAAGATTCGCCGCGAGCGCATTGATGCACTGAAGCACCCTATCAGAACGATTAGGAGGATCCTCAAGCGATGAACTTTCCATGCACCCTGTGCGGTGGCAGAGACTGGCCCGCAAAAGATGATCCATGTCCGCTTTGCCGGGCATCGGATGAGGACGAGAAAGAACCACCCGACCCATACGATTCCGATAGATACGACGACACACAGAATCGATTGATCAATGGCATCCATCACGCCGCAAGAAAACACCGACACGATCTATGAAATTTGACCCAGACCAACTGTTTGCCATCGGCAAAGTAAACGAGGGCCACTCGGTGTTTATACTGGCCCGGCAGGCACCGGGAAGTCCTCGGTTACTGTCGAGATCATCCGGCGACGTCTCAATTCCCGGGCGCTGAAAGTTTGTGCGACCACCGGGGTGGCGGCGCTAAACCTGCGGGATAAGTTGTCGTCGATGTTTGGCGAGGACGTCAACACGTCCACGGTTTACCGCTGGGCCGGGATTGGCATCGGTCCCAAAGAAGGTCAGTCGTTCGACGACTATTTCCGCTTTATGAAATCTCAGGGACTGCACTGGCAGGCAACCATGGGAAGAATCAAAGCGACTCAGATCCTGATCATCGACGAGGTGTCGATGCTGCCCGGGAAGATTCTCAACTTTGTGGATTTCGTGTGTCGGCAGGTTCGCGATGACGACCGTCCCATGGGCGGCATCCAAGTCATCGCGGTCGGGGATTTCCTGCAATTGCCGCCTGTTAGCAAAACCGGGCTTTATGACTGGGCATTCGCCTGCGACTCTTGGAAAAGCATCGACTTCCGGCATGTCACTCTCCGGCAGGTCCACCGTCAGGATGATCCAGATTTCATTTCGGTTCTCAACCAGTTCCGAGAAGGCACCGTCACGAAAGACGGTGCCGCCATCTTGAAGAAACGAGTGGCGATGTTCCCCGCTGCCAATGTGCTCAGGCTTTTCACGCACAACGTGCAGGTTGACAAGTGGAACGCTTATCAACTTGGCACGCTCGAGACTCCTGAGCATGTCCTCATGGCCGAGACGAGCGGCAATAAATACGACGTCGAGTTTCTGAAGAAAAACCTGATCACGCCGGAGCGATTGGTGCTCAAGGTGGATGCCAGAGCCATGGTAACGGCGAACCTCAAGGATCCATCGGACCCAGATGGGATGCTGGCAGCCAATGGTGAGATCGGCACCGTGGAGGCAGTGCAGGAAGACCGTGTGACGCTGCGGTTAGATAACGGCAAGGTCATCGAGATCATGCAGAACACATGGAAATTCGACCCATCCCAAAAAGGCACCGCTGAGTTTTGTCAATTCCCGCTGCGATTGGCATGGGCGGCGACGATCCATAAATCGCAGGGACTGACGCTAGACTCTGCGCTCATCGATATTCGTGCCGCCCGTGAACCGGGGCAGGCATACGTCGCAGTGAGTCGGGTGAAATCCTTGCAGGGACTATTGCTGAAGGATTGGTTCGCTGGCTTGTGGGTATCGCCACAGGCAAAAGAATTCCACCGGGCGATTGCTAGACAGTAAAGCGAATGATAGACCGGATCTTGCTGATGTGACGGTGCTTTCGGTAGCACCCGTCACCTTCTCGAGATCCGGCATCGTTCGTGTTGCCTTCGACGGTGGCGACCATGCCGTTGGCATCGAGATCACCGACGGCAATGCCTACGTGCGAGAATGTAAAAATCACGATGTCCCCGCGCTTCACGGTGACTGGGCGACGTTTAAGTCTGGCAGAATTATCCACTGACAGACACCATTTCTCAAGATCCCAAGCGCCTGCCGTCCTTGGGCGCTTGAATGTCCATTTGGTGTCAAGCTCGTCCATTGCCTCCCGCACGACCCAGCAAATAAATGCCGCGCACCACGGCCATGGTCCGACGGGTAACCATGTCGCCCGTTGGTAGTCGGCAATCTCTGCGCCCCCGTTTGTGGAGGTTTCCCTGACCCCGATTTGAGACTCGGCAAGCTGGGCGATTTTCTCGGCAAGCATCATTTCATTTTGCGGATGAGGCTGATGATGTAGATAGCACTGGCAAGCATCCCTAACACCATTGAGGCGATTCGCATGTTATACTCGACCTGCTCTTGGTATGAGGTGACCACAGCAACCAATGGCGCGGTGGTCCCGCAGATAGCATAAAAGGAATCCTTCAATGGAGTCGGGTGCATTATTGGTCTTGGGCCTTGATGAGTCCGATCCCGGCAGTGATCGTCGTGAATGCACCGATCAGGTCAGGGGATCCGCCTTTGAGCAATTGCACGCATGCGTTTGATACTGTTGAGACGATGATTAGAATTCCAAGTATTGTAGTTTTCATGTTTGTTATAGCTTAGTCTTTGATGTATCCATCAATCAGATTGGGAGGGTGGGGTAACAAGTGAGGGGTCGATGTTCACGCGAGCATCTAATCCGCCAAGCATTGCGAGCAAAACAGAAAACTCAGGATAGTCGGATATGCGTGTTCCGCCATGCAGCGGAGTCATTAGCGCCGAATCGTCAAACGGGATAAAGTGCTGCCCGATATCGGAACCGGATAGAATTTCCATGCCGCGAATGCCGATGTATGGCGAGAGTCCTCGCGACGTTTGCGCTAGCTCGACTTCTGCGGTGATTGCTGCGGATGTTTCTGGAGTAGTGATGAATCCGATCATGGCAATGTTAGTCCGGTTAGTGATTCGTAGAGGTTTTTTAACCTGAGGGAATAATCGGCAAGCTGAGTCGAACTCATTCCTAGAGAAATCACCCCACCTCCGATTCGAGCGTCGGACCATTGCGACCACACTAAAGCAGCATCTCGCCTAGCCATTAGCGCAATAGGCAAATTTGCAACAGTCCCCGTTAAAACATTTGAGTTTGTGCCTTCAATGATGCCTGATGCTGATCTGCGGATCATGCGTGTAACTCCACCTGATCGTGATGCCATCTGGATTCCGCTAGTCCCAATCGTCCCAAGAATCACTCCAGCTCCAGCCCATGCACATTGCGGCACGGATGATGAATTTTGAGATGCAACAGTTATGGCGTTTGCATTGGTCAGTCCCACACCAATACTGGATCTCGCGGTGAGGCTAGTCCCAGCCAAATTGATAGTTCCAATAGTGGCATCATTCACCGTGGCAAATGTATTCCAGTTGATTAGCGTGTCGAAATATCCGCTTAATCCAT
>Ga0129324_10001904_pt1 | contig 13130 bp, 20 predicted proteins | sample CPBDNA_7_FD_96879 | JGI IMG/M metagenome (GOLD analysis project Ga0129324, IMG submission 96879) | Freshwater to marine salinity gradient microbial communities from Chesapeake Bay, USA - CPBay_Spr_15_0.2_DNA | ecosystem: Environmental > Aquatic > Marine > Coastal | place: USA: Chesapeake Bay... | reverse complement strand
GAGTAAAGTCAAACATAGTGAAGAAAACCAAAAAGGTTATGAACACCATATGAAAAAGGCTACCGAGCATTACAATAAAGTTGAAGATGGTCATCATGAAGCGCTTGGTGCTCATAAACATGGTGAGCATATGAACACTTACATCAACAAGACGGTCAGAGAAGATTCTAAACCATCAGTAAAAGGTTACAAAGATCACCTTACTGATCAACATCAAAACAAAGCAGATAAAGTAAAAACAACCGCTGCTAAAGAAAAACACATAGGCGTTGGTCAAGAACACAAAGATCACGTTGATGCAAACAAAAAGCACTTCCAAAGAGCTTTTGATATTCATCATCATTTACAATCAGCTAAGAATCATTTAGTAAGCTCACTATCAACACACCAAGATTTCGATCATCATATTGGAGGTGTTAAGTCAAAAGGTGAAGGGTTTGTAGTATCAAAGGATAACAAACCATCTAAACTAGTAGATAGAGGTGAGTTTAGCCGTGCTAATTTCTTGTCTGGTAAACCAGGAGAATCAAAATAAATGGCACAATGGCGTAAAGACACACAAGAGTATAGAGCTCAAGATACAACAAATTTTGAAGTATACATGCGAGGGGATCGTTACGGTAACATAATTGATGACGGTCCAACATCTATAAGTTCATTTGATGAAGCTATATCTGTTCCGATAACGCCAGTCATACAAGCTGACGCTCTCTACGGATTGCCTGCAAGAAAGTTTGAAACCTTCACTTCAGCTGGTGGATCTGCTACCACTACACCAACACTTTTTCAATGTTCAACTGGAACAAGTGTCGGTGGGTATGGTGTTATTCGTACCAGACAGGTTGTAAGATACAAGCCAGGGCAAGGAGCGCTAGCTAGGTTCACAGCTGCATTTACTACTGGTGTAGCTAGTTATACTCAGAGAGCTGGTTTCTTTTCACAGGAACAAGCTATTCAAGTTGGATATGATGGAACATCATTTGGTGTTCTTATAGAAAATGACGGCAAGGCACATATACAAAAATTTGCAATCACAACACTAGACGCAGGTGATGTCACAGTAACACTTAACTCAGTTGCGTATGCAGCAGTTACTGTTTCTGGTACTACTCTTGGAGATAGGATTGCATCGCTCTCTGCTGGGTTGGAAGCCATCGGTGCTTTTGATGCTGCTTGGATTGTTGAGTTTGATACGACACAGATCAATTTCTTATCAAAGTCGGTTGGTGCAAAGGGTGGCACTTACTCTATGACAAGTACTGCTACTATTTCTGTAACTGGTTCTACGTTGCAAAGTGGTGTTGCCCATACTGATGAATGGATTCCACAAACATCGTTCAGTGAGGATAAGTTAAACGGTACTGGCGCCAGCCAAATGGATATTGATCCAACCAAACTTAACGTGTACCAAATTCAGTATCGATGGTTGGGTGCTGGAGAAATGAGATTTTCAGTTGAAGTGCCAGATGGCAATTTGGTCATTTTTCACAAAAAGAGATTTGGAAATTTAAACACAGATGTAAGTATTGATAATCCAGCAATGAAACTAGGTTACGTTGCTGCGAGCCTCGGTGGTACAGGTAGCAATATTGTGGTAACTGGTGCATCGTTGCTAGGTGGGATTGAAGGATTACTTGAGCCAACATTCTTACCGAGTTCTGTAAACAACAGTCGTTCTTCCGGAATGACAAGCACAAGTGATCATCACGTTGTTCTTGCAGTTAAAAATAACATAATCCATAATAGTAAAATTAATACAAGAGAACTTATTTTGAGAGAAATCAGCGCAGCTGCAGCAACAGCTGGTGGTGTACCAGTAACAGTTACTATATGGTTTAATGCACCAACTGCCGATCCTCTTGTTTGGGTGGATGAAAGTACAGAAACTCCAATATCTTATAGCACTACAGAAACTGAAGTTACAACTTCGGGTCAAGTACCAATCTATTCATTCTTGATCTCGAACGATGGCCATGATAATATTGATCTTGAAAGTTTAAGAATGATCATACCACCACAGAACTACATCATAATCAGTGTAAACGGATCATCAACAATCAGTAGAGCATCCGCTGCATTAGCATGGGTAGAGGATTAAATGGACAAGCAAGAAGAATTTATAAATATAGATGAGAATTTCGTAGGTTTAACGCCTAAATTACACAGATTACTGCGTTTAGGAATGGTTGACCAAGACGAGTTAGAAACTGTTAGAAGAGCACTTAAACAAGGAGAACGAGCTCTAACGAACCCTTTGCTAAGAGATAAACTGTTAGACTTGTTAAACAAATTTATCAAAACATTGGAGGCGGATGGTCCCACCTTCATTAGGTTCAGAGATAGAGTTCAAAAAGGAAAAATGAAATGAATAAATTCGGTCTTTCAGATAGTCTTTTAAATGCAGCAAAAGCTGTTTTAAATAATGAATCTTCAGAAGTTGAGATTGATGAAGATATGTCAGTTCATGTCTCAATGAATAAAGATGGTAAGAGTTACACTGTCAATAAAGAAAAGACAGGTGGTCGAGTTAAGAAAGGTGAAAAATTATCAGATACCCATATTGATGACCTTAAAGATTCTGGTGTAACAGTGCACCATGAACAGGTAGAAGATATTTGGGATGTAGATTTCATTACAGAAATGTCCGAAGGGGATTTCGTTCAAATGATTAGTGAGATGTCTGACGAAGAGTTAATTGAACTTGAAGAAGGTCTCCTTGGTGCTCTTGGTAGAGGTGTTAAAGCTGTTGCAAAAGGTGCCGGTAGCTTGGCTGCCAAAGGTGCAAAAAAGGCTGCATATAGAATGTCAACTGCAGGTAGAGCTGATGCTGCAGAGAGAAAACAGCAAAAGGTTCAAAGTAAAGTTGATAGAGTTCAACAAGTGATGAAAGACAGACAAAGACTCGCAGGTGCTAAATCTGGGACCGCTCTAGCACAGCAAAAGTTAAAAGCTATGAAACAAAAAGCCAAAGATCAAAAAGCTGCACAAAGCTCTGGTGATCCTGTAAGAAAAGCTCAAGCTAGTATGGCTGAAGCTCATAACGATGTAGACACTCCAGCTGTTGATAAAGCTCTACAACACGATTGTGCAAAGCATGTTGTTCATAAGGAGCATGGAGAAGGTCAATGTTTACCTGGTATGCATACTCTTGTTGAAAATGAAGATGGAACGGCTTATGTCACGCATTATGATGTTCTATTTGGTTTAAATTATGTCGAAGATGTTCCAGTTGAAGAGTTAGAGATTGTTGTAGAAGAATCTCACATGCATACACGTAAGAAGAAAATGTCTGAAGCGAAACACAAATTAGATCCAGTTGGACAAGAGGACGGTGATATTGATAATGATGGTGATGTTGATAAGTCCGACAAGTATTTAAAGAATCGTCGTAAGGCTATTTCTAAAGCTATGAAAGAAGATGTTGAGCAGATTGATGAAAAAATGGATCCAAAAGTCCGAAAAAAACTGCTGGATACAAGGGATAGAGTTGAAATAAAGCAATTTATGAAAAATAAAGGAGTAACAAAGGTTGCACCTGGAACTGCAAAAGGTGTTAAGTTAACACGAGGTAGAAAAAACATTACAAAAGGTACTAATAGAAGTGCAACAAGGTACAATAAGTCTATTATGAATCCTCAAGGTTTTCCTAAACAAGCTCACACAGAAGAAACTGAAGTTGAAGAAGCAAAAATGTCTCGGCAGCTGAAAGATCCTAAAAAAGAGACTTTGATGGCATATCCATATAAGCCAGGTAAAGCTAGAGTTCAAGTTGTCGACAAGAAAGATGTCAAGGACAAATTAAAAAAAGGCTACGTCCACGCTGAAGAAAGAGTAAATGAAGGCATGGGCGACGAAGAGGTTCGTAGCTCAAAACAATCACAAGCTCTTGCTAAGCATTACTACATGATGGCAAAGAAGGCTCAAACTCAAGGAACTGGTGAAGCAGCAGCAAAGTATATGGCTGCTGCAAAGAAGTTTTATCGTAAAGCCGAATCAATGGGCCAGAAAGAAAAAGAAGGCCGGCCAGAAGGTCAGGCTGAGTCATGGGATGAAAAGCCCTTAGGTGTCGGTGAAACATATTTCAGTGAGATTGAAATTGAAGAGATTCTAGCTGCTGAAGATTACAACTTCACAGCAGAAGCTTCCGGAGTAAGAGTTACTAAAGCTGCAAAGGATGAGCCAGAACATATTGCAATGCAGCTTCGTAAGGTTGTGTCTCTAAAGGATACACACTCAGGTGTTCAATTTAACAATAGCACAGAAAAGGTGTCTGAAAAGACTGCAAGAGCAGCTCTAAATAGATATAATACTGCAAAACCAGGTGATAAAGAAACGCTCCAAAAGCATATGGCACACTCGCATGACGCACTAAAGCATATTGCTAGTGGAGGTTCATTAGATAAGAGTCCTGCAGCTAAAAAAGTAAACCCATTACTTACACCATTGAAGAAATCGGGTCATTATAACTAATGGCAAGAAAACCAAGAAAGAAACCATTTAAGAAAAAAATTGCCGTGAAACACGAAGATGATGCAAGTAGACTAACTGATAAATACGGTAGACTAAAGTTTTTTAAAACGTCTGATTATATAAAGACAGTAACACAAGGAGAAGGATAAATGTCACTATATGGTAGTTCGGATGCTGCAACGAACACCTCAGTACACTTTGCCCAGCAAGTTAAAGTAACAGCTAACACTGATAACAGAGATGCTCTGTTTGGAAATGTTACACCTGATGCTTTTATTTCTGGTGCAACTATTGGAGTGTTTGGTGTAGATGCCACAGAAATTGGTGTTGGTGATGGTGGGGTTGCCCAAATGATCATCACTGATACAGGTTCAGGATACAATGCAAATGCTACAGTAACCGTTGCTGGTTCTGGTGAGGCAAATGCTCAAGTTAACTCATCTGGTCGTGTTATAACGGTCCATATCACTGCAGCAGGAGATGACTACGTAACAGCTCCAGCAGTAACAATTGCTGCACCAGCTGCACAATCATTTAATGCTTTAACTGCTGTTTCAAACACAGCTGAAACAATTGCATTGACTGATGCGTCTACATGGGCAGTTGATGATGCTGCAACATATGCAGTAGCTTCGGGCAACACCGCTGTTGGTGGACTTGTAGATGGGACAACTTACTATGTTTCGTTTGCAAACTCAACTGTGATTGCACTTGCTGCTACCCCAGGTGGAGCAAACATCGACCTTACGGCTGGTACATCAGAAACCGGTCACACTCTTACTGGTGAAACTGCAACTGCAGTAGCAGTAGTTGGTGGTGGTGCAAACAAAGGTGTTGCACATACTGGTTTTGTTCTAAGAACTGTTGGTTCAGGTGGTCGTGCTGGTCGAGTCCACAACGAAGTTCTCGTTGCTGGTGGTATTGGTGGTGATGCATCTGACGATACAATTCTACCCGATTCCTAAGATTTAGGAGAATAGTATGCCAAAGATCACTGGTCTGGGTGCTGGTAGTGCCCCTGCTAATTCAGATGTCCTTGTCCTTGTTTCAAACACATCAGGGACAGCCAACACCCAGAAGGTGACTGTTAACACTTTCTTTAGTAACATCACAGCCAACGTGGTCTTTGCTAATACAACCGTTGATAAATTACACATTAGTAATACATCCACTCCCGCCAACGCTGGCCCCGGATTTGCTGAAGGCATCTCTGCGGGCCAGATTTGGTCGGATGGTGATTTCATTTATGTAGCTACAGCAGCCAATACTATAAAGAGGGTTGCGATTAGCACATTCTAATGGATAATATAAGTGAAGATAATTTTGTTCTTGTAGCTGCTAAATATTATGATAATCCACAGTGTACATCAACAGATGAGTTTTATGATGATCTTAATAAGTTTAAATATATTAAGAGATTGTTTAACAAGTACCTAGATACTGGTGACCTTAAAGAAAGATTAATTCTCAATCACATTGTTGTATTAACAAACGTATTTGGCCCACAAATAGCTGTTCATTTATTATTTGTTAAACTTCCAGAGTATACCTCACTTTTGAAACCTTTTCTTATATTTTTAAATATTCTTCCGGACCGCCTAATGATAAATAGTATTGTTATTAATACGACTGATATCCCATTGGATATTAAAATAGTAGAGAGGCTAAGGTCAATCAGTGCTGAACTTTAAACAATTTACAGAAAGAGTTAATTATAAACCTTCGGGATTTCAACAAAGGGCCTTTGATCGAAAAGATCCAAGAGTTAATAAGTCGCCCCGCCTAAAGACAAAAGAATTGTCTGCAAAGAAGAATTTAGATAGAAATTTACGAAATACTAATGAAGAAGCACCGACTAATGCAACTGGCTCTGCTGTAGTTGGCACTGGCGATAACCAAGTCCATTGGGCAAAGAAAAAAAGAAAGTATAACATCTTCCAACGATAAGGATTCAGCAATGAATAAGATATTGTTGGCCTTAATCGTTATGTTTCTTAGTGTGCAACAGGCCATTGCTCAAACCAACACTGTTTCTACTGTATCAAGCGGTACGGTGACAGTAGATAAAACACCACCAACTGCATCGGCTCCTTCGATTGTTGTAAACAACAATGACGTATGTAAAAGTGCTTTTAGTGCTGGTGTACAAACACAAATATTAGGTATTGCATCTGGTGTAACAATCACAGATGAAAATTGTGAGAGATTAAAGCTAGCACGTTCCTTGTTTGGAATGGGAATGAAAGTTGCTGCAGTATCAGCAATGTGTCAAGATGCGAGAGTTTTTGACGCAATGATAATGGCTGGAACACCTTGTCCATATAAAGGTGCTATTGGTGACAAAGCATTAGATCAGTGGAGAAACAATCCTCAGGACATTCCATCTGGCTCTAAATTAATGGTATCTGAAAGGTCAATGGGTGGCTCGGAGGATAGAAAAAACGATGACTACCCTTTTCCAGCCGAGGACAATTAGAAGATGACTATATTGATTCCGACAATCATGAAATTACAGACCACAGACCATCAACGGTCGCAGCCGGTGTTGTTGTCTTGGGTGTCGGTTGTTTTTTCACTAGTGGTATTGCTTGTCTTGGCATACCCCTATTATTCTAATGCACAGGATGTAGGCCCAAACGGCGGAACTATCGTATCAGAAGAAACAACAGTCGAGAGTCTAGGTGGTGGACTAGAAGTTCATACGACCACAACAATAGAAGAAGTTACTACAGAACAAACAAAATCTGTGACAACAAGCAACTTCGTAAAAAATCCAGGATTCGAAGCAAGCACAAACACAACGACAGCTCCTAATTGGAATACGAGTGGTAGTGTTGTAGTTGGTGACACGTGTGGGCCAGCTGGAGGAAATTGTCTTCAAACTGGCAACCAGAGTACAAGTGGCGGTACGGCGGCACAAACAGTAAATCTATTTGATAAAATGACACAGAGTGAGATCAATCAAGGATTCACAATTAAATATGGTGCTGATGTTGGTTCCGACAGTTCAAATCTGGATGTTCCACTCTGTAGTGAGACTGGGTTCCAATCAGACTGCAAAGACCAATTTTCTATCACACTAGGTATTACAGATTCAAATGGTACACTGCTTCATAAGTTTGAACACGTATTTGATGATATAAACTTTTCTGGGTACCAAAAGTTCTTCTTTACACAAACTATTGAAGAAAATAATTATACCAGCGCATTTGCTACACTCGAGTTGTTTGGTATCGATCAAGGGTTTTATGAAGGTAACTTTGGACCCACGTTTGATAATACACTAATTCAAACAACTTTTAATCAAACACAGCTTATCGTTTCTCAAATTACTACAATCACAGAAGAGTTGGTAGCAACAGCAATAGACACTCTTACGGACAGTGCTTCAACAACATCAGAAACACTTGACTTATCTGAGCCCACAGTTGAGACCGTAGAGATGGAAATGGAGATTGCTCCGATTGAGGTCTTTGAAGTTCAAGTGACAGATAGCATGGGTGGTATGGAATCATTTGAAGTAACAATTGATGCAAACATGGAAATAACCGTTGAGCCAATAGCAGATATGAATGATGCTGGTACTGTTGAAACAATTGCTGAAACAGTTGAATCAGTAGAAGCTGAAGTCGAAACACAAGTAGCAGAGGTGACAGAAAATGTATCCGATAGCCCCGAACCAGCAAGTGCAAGCTCAAATGAATCTTCTGAGGACAAGGCGGAAAGTGGAACCAGTGAGCCAAAGTCAGAACCCAAATCAGAAACAAAGTCAGAATCAAAGTCTGACACAAAGACTGAACCAAAAACAAAAGCCGAAGCAAAACGAGAAATGGCCCAAAAGATCGTACAGAGTATCGTTGCTCGTTTAGGAGACTCAGCTCAAGATCAAGCCACACAGGTAGCATTGATGAACTTAGTCTCTGCAGATATTACTGCAAACCAGCCTGTTTTACAGGACAATTCATCTTGGTATCAGACAACAACGGTATATGATAACCAAGCAATTACCAATAACAACATGGCGCAGTATTTCATGTTTGGTGGGAGTGATGTTGTAATGAACAACTTAGTCAACTCTCAGTACGGAAAGTAATATGGAACAAATTACGGCGATTATTGGAGCAACCTGGCCAATTGCAGTTGGGTTTGTAACATTGGTTATTGTGTTAGCAAAGATGCACTATGCAATAGAGATACAGAGTGAAAAGATAAAAACACTTTTTGAACTTGTAAACAAGTTGCAGGAGAAAAAATAAATGTCAGACGACGGCAAAACAGAAGTAGAGTTTGCCGGGGTTAAATTTCGAGGTGGAAAGATATTCGTTATTATTACAGCATTGAGTACCCTCGGAGGTGGTCTATATGGAGCATTTGAGTTTCATAGAGACTATATGGATATGAAGGATGCAATAACAAACTATACAGCGCCTGATCTATCAGGTTTTGATAAGCGCATTTCTGTGATGGAAAGTAAGATAGGAGATACACTTAACGTCTTTAAGGAAGAGATGGAAATCGTTAAGAGTGAGGTGAAACTTATTGGTGGTGTAAACCGTGATCTCAAAGTAGATATGAAGACAGATATTCGTCGTATTGAAAAGATTGTCGAGGATACGGAGCAGAGAGTCAAAGAAGATAGTAGAGAGTTTCAACGAGAAATAAAAGAGATAAAAAAAGAACTTGATCAAAAGATAAAGAAGGCTCTGGAGAATCCTCTAAATAACATGAGTAAATAGGAGATTAAAATGGGTTTAAAGTTAGCAGGTGTGATGTTAATTATAATGATATCAATGGGTGGTATTGGTTATTGGTATTATACTGACACACAAGAAAAGATGGCAATTCTTAATCAGAATAATGCTAAACTAGAACAAGCCACTAACTTACAAAAAGAAACAATTAAAAATCTTGAAGGTGATTTACAATTAGCTCAGAGTTTAGCTGAGTCATTGCAAAATCAAGTAAAAGAATTTAAGAAACAGATTGATGATGAAAGGACCAAATTTAATAAAGTAAGTAAACTTCTTGGTTCTAGAGATATTGGCAAGATGGCGGCAAGCAAACCAGATTCGATTCAAAAAATATTAAATAAGGGCACTATGGAAAAATTAAGATGTTTTGAAATTGCAACAGGTGCTAAACTGACGGAGAAAGAAAACAATGCAACGAAGCCAAGTCAGCTTAACAATAGCTGCCCTAGCATTGCTAATCCTAACAGGGTGCAGTAGTGTCAAACCAATTGAAATAAAATATAGTCCTGTCAATCAAGTACAACTAAACCTTCCAAAGGTTGATACACTTAAACTAGACCCTGTTGATTGGTTTGTTATTACTGAAAAGAACCAAGAAGATGTTTGGAAAGAATTGGAAAAGAAAAAATATGATCCAGTGTTAATGGGCCTGACTGATAAGGGATATGAGAATTTGTCAGTAAACATGACAAAAATACTGACCGTGATAGAACAACAAAGATTAATGATTGAAGCATATAATAAATACCAGAAGCGTCAAGCTGAAACTATTGAGCAGTTTAATAATGATCAAGACAAAAAACAAAAAGAAGCAACTGCACAAAGGACTGAAAAAAATGACAGTGGAGTACTTGAGAGACTTAAATTCTGGTAGTGTATCTGAGCATTGGAGTTGTAGAAGCTACAGAACATTTTTCTTTGCAGCATTAAGTGCAATTGCATATAAAGACCCAGATCAAGCCGAAAAGTTGTTAGAACCTTTAAATATGAAGATATCTTGCTATGAAGAAGAAGGTGCTGAGTGTTATGTCCTAGAGGATCGTAAGAAGATTTTTGTTGTGTTTAGAGGTACAGAACCAAAGTCTTGGAATGATATCAAAGCTGATTTAAGTTTTAGAAAGACATGGCATAGAGGTTATGGTAGAGTGCATAGAGGGTTTATGCAAGAAGTTTGGAAGTTATACGATCATCTTGCTAAGCATGTATATGACACAAAAAAAGATGTTTACGTAGCAGGTCATTCTCTTGGTGGCGCCATGGCAGTGTTATATGCACAAGCATGCAGACCTCAGAATTGTCCGAGTGTGTATACATATGGAGCGCCTAGATCTGGTACAAAAGAATTTGTAAAAAATTACGAACCATTTCATTGTAGAGTAGTAAATAATAATGATGCAGTACCAACAGTACCACCATCATTTTTGGGATTTAGACATACTGGTTGGTTAAAATACATCAATCATTATGGAAATGTCAGAGACTGTACAGCCTGGCAAAGAATAAAAGACAAATTTAGAGGTCATGTTGCAGCTTTCAAAAAGTTTCAATTTTTTGATAGTTTAACTGATCATAGTATTTCAAATTACGTAACTTATACGTATAACCAATGGAAGGAATTAAACAATGGGATGGAATCCATTTAAGAAAAAATCATGGACTGATCTAGGTGATGCAATCGTAAAACCAGTTGAAGATGTTGGAAATAAAATTGTAGATGGAACAGTTGATGCAGCTAATCAAGTAGCAGATACGGTAACGGACGCAGCCAATCAAGTAGCTGACACAGTAACCGATGCAGCTAATGAGACTGCGAACTTTGTCAATGATCTTGTGAGTGATACAAGTAAGGCAGTTCAGTATACTGCAGATACCTGTGCAGCGCAAGCTAGTGAATATGCCAAACAGGGTTTTGATGTTGCATCTGACGAGTGGAAGAGTGGTTCAAAGGCAGCTTGTGATGCGGTGAGTCATGGTGTAGAAGTTGTTGAGCATGTAGCTACAGAAGCCTGGGAATGGATTGATGCAAATGCTTGTTATGTTGGATTGAATCTAGCATTGACAACGGGTTGTGTAATGTACTTTACTCCAAAGCCAGATCCAGCAGAACCTGGTACTGTTACAAGCACAGCAATCAGTGCAACATATCTTGGTTACATTGTTTCAAAAGGAACAAATGCTGCCATGGCAACTGCGGTTGGGCACTTAATTACAGAAAGCATCTGGTTGATTCCAGGTGTTAAAGGTAACTGTGACAAACAGACACTGAACAATGTAATCGTGAATGTGATTGCAACTTGTAACCCAGCAGTGTTAAGTGTAAGCCTTGCTACACCAGCGGGTGTTGGTATCTTTGTTGGTAGTGTAATCTCACCAATTGTAGCTCAGCTCGTTTGTGAGAAAATTGCACCAAAGGGTATGACTGGATAATGTCCTGGAAAGACACAGGATTTGGAATAAGTGTCGCCAGAGGAACATCTTTCTGGACAATAAAAGCTATGGAAGAAAGTTTAGAAAATTGTCATAGGTTATTTGGTAAAAAAATACCAGTGTATGACATGATGTATATGATAAATGTTTTAACTTATGGGCAATTACAAAGATATTATAAAGAAAAAATATAAGGATTATATTATGGATCTTGAAGATTGGGTGTTTGATTGTTCACCTTATATAAACTATTCTGAACAATTACAATATAAAGTAAGAAAACAATTTTTAGATGAATGGGATCTTAACGAAAGTTTAGTAGTTACTGATAAAAAAAAATGGGCTAATAGACAAACAGCAATTAAAGATGATGGTACCCTCACAAAAAATCCTCCAATGAATGGATGGGGACGTGTTCATGTTTTGTTTAGAAAGCATATAAACAGTCCTCAAGGTCCTATTGATCAAATATTTGAACAGCTGCCAAAACTACCTGAACAACATAGAATTGGATGGCGATGGCAATTTATGATTGATAATACTATACCATTTCATAAAGATCCATCATCAAAATGTTGGCTTGGTATTATGGTATCCGGAAATCAAGATATAAGATTTGCAATAGAAAATGGTGAGAAACAACGTGATGGAATTGACATCGGTGGTATAAATTACAAAGTAGCATTAATTAACAGTCAAAAATTACATGCGCCTGTGTCAGATGGAAGACCAAGATGTATACTAAGATATGTGTTTAAAGAAACGTCATATAATGATATGAAGGTATTGTTGAAAGAGCATTTCTGGAAATAATAAATAACTATATCAAACATAAGGTTAAAATACATGTGGTTCTGGTTGATTTCATCAATTGCTGGTAGTATAATTGGAAGTGCTACAGACAGCTGGTTTAGAGATACTAAACTGGGTGTTTGGTTTTACAATAAAATGGATGATTTATATTGCTGGGCTGCACTTCGTTATGGACTTAAAATTTTAACAGACGAGCAAAAGGCTTTAGCAAAGTTTCCACAACTAACTGCTAAACTAGTCGACTTAGAAGAAAGAATAGAGGAGTTAGAAAGTGGAAGAAAGTAGACTTTATCAAAAATTAGATGAAGCTATACAAAGACTAACAGATGTAAGTCATGAAATTAAACAGGTTCTAGTTGTTCATGAAACCAAATTAGAACAACAAGAAGATTACAACAATCAAATGTATGATCAAATTCAAAAATTGCATAAGAGAATTGGTGATTTGAGAGATGAGTTGATGAAAAAGGTTGATTCAATTGAAAAATGGAGATGGATATTAGTTGGTGGAGCTTTGACGTTAGGTGCATTACTAGGAAATAGTAAGTTAGTGGAACTCTTTGGAGGATAGTGTGTTAATTAAAAAAGATTATGGAACTCTTGGTAATCATAAACCTGAGTGGTTGTTTGAAGAATTTTGTGATGTAGACGTCGACAAGTTAGTTGATG
>Ga0129324_10001903_pt1 | contig 13136 bp, 8 predicted proteins | sample CPBDNA_7_FD_96879 | JGI IMG/M metagenome (GOLD analysis project Ga0129324, IMG submission 96879) | Freshwater to marine salinity gradient microbial communities from Chesapeake Bay, USA - CPBay_Spr_15_0.2_DNA | ecosystem: Environmental > Aquatic > Marine > Coastal | place: USA: Chesapeake Bay... | reverse complement strand
ACATCTACGTAGTAGTCGATGCGTGTCAGATCAGTACACGCGAACGAGTCACTCCAATTATTGACATCATTAGGTGTCGCAGGATCATGGAACATCACCTTATTGTTCTCTAGCCTTCTGAACACCAGAAAATGTTCACCGAGAGCAGATTGCAATTGAAGTATGCCGCACTCTGCGCGTCGCCCGTTTTTGTGTTGGTCGAACGATGCGATCCATTCTGAAATCGAACCCTCGTATGCAACTTCTTTTTCGTGCAGTCTCCACAAAACGGATACTGGACTGTTTGATATTTGAAACTCTATCATGGGCACGATGGTGTTACGTGCTGCGTTGCGCGTTCCCAACGTGAAAGACGCAAGCAAACTCGTGTTTACGTTTGTACTGTAATTGGTCGCATATTCTTCGAACGTGTAGTCCGAAGACGTCCTCCCGATTTCCACAGCAGCCTTTAGCAGCTTTCCCGCATATCCGTTGTTCCAGTCGTTTCGTTCTATTATTTGGCATTGCTCTTCTTCGTTGGTGAGCAGTTTTACGTAGCGGGCGACGACAGCCGGTGTTTGCCTCAGAAAGACTTTCAACGCACTGCTCAATTCGTCGTTCAGGTTTGTGTTTGTCGAACATTCCTCTAGAAAATGACGCACGGCGAACCAGTAACACGTGTGTGCTGCTTTACCTCCTCCAAATTTTCGAACATCCTGGAAGGTCGATCGGATGTAGAATGGAGCTTTGACGGCAGCGAGACGCTGTGCAATTATTTGTTCATCCTCGGAAAGGTCCGAACACGTTTCGTGCAACCGTTCGTCGGGTCGTGTGAGAGCATAAAACATTGCTCTCAGATCAGATGGCAAACTAAACGGCGAATGAAACGACGAACCAAACAGCGGCGACAGCGACTCTCTCATTTATTCAATGCAACATTTTTTGAATAGATCACACTCATGTTTCCATGCTCGCCGCAGTGATGAAGGTTGCAACACTGCGCGATGCGTCTGTTTGAAGAACGTACGACGCTTGCAAAGCATTTAGCACGCAGCTGAATATGCATTTGCAATTCAACACAAATGCTTGGTCGGCGGTCGCGAAAAACCCGTGTGTGTATCTGCGTACTTTTCCGTCTAAATGCGTCGGGGACATTTTTTGGTAAACACGTGCAGGCTTCGATGCACGATCAACGTTATACACGCGCCAAAACAGCGTGCTCAACGCGCTCGCATCATGATTGCGCCTCGTTGTTTCAAGCAGCAGTGCGTAGAACCGCAAAAGACAAACACTGTACGATCGCAGAAGATGGTTTTCAGCTTTCTCGGGAGAGAACATCTGCCACCTGTCAAGTTCGCTCAGGGTATCTCGTGTGAATCCACGAGTCCTGACGTATGCCAACGGTATGAGCGCAGCTGTCCGATGTGCGCTGCACTGACTCAACGGGTTGGCATACGGAAGGAGCGTCCAACCAACTAACGAATTCAGTGAGAGCGTTCGTATAGATGCCGACCTGACACGCAGAGTGATAGTGGATCTTTTCATGCATGCATCAGGAAATGGATTTTGCGTTACATACGAATGGCGGAGAACATCTATGTTCGTGTATATCGATTTCGTTTTGTCGCCGTAGCGCATGACAAACGTGACGGGTATCATTACAGATGTTATCGTCCGGTGATCGAAATCTACGTTGGGCTCCACGCCGACATTTAAACATGCATGCTGGGCCGAAAAAAACCGTGTACCTTTTGGGTTCGGTGTCTCGCTGCCGTCGTCTGACTTTGTGCTACCTATTATGTAGTCGTTCATCGAGTACTTGCTTACATCGAGGTGTTCGGTGCTCACGTGTGCAGATGTTCCTACCAGAATACGTATACACGTGCCTGTGATAGACGTTTTCAGTCGGCGCACGTGCGTCTCAATTTCACGTTTCAATGACTCTACGTCGACCGCTGACGCTACGATCGACAGACACCTTCTTGTTTTTTCCAGAAGCTCTCGTTTGCTGTACGTGTCGGTGACTGTGAATAAACGAAACACAGACGACACCCGGTATGTTGCTTGTCGTGTAGTACCACCGCGCAAAATGAGACAATTGACACACGCCGCAAACGTGTTTCTATCCATGTATCGCCTGCACACGGACAGCAAAAGACCGTCCGCATCTACGAGCGTAAAGTCTGGGCGCTGATTTGCGACAATGTCGGTAAGCTGGTTCAGCAGAGACGGGCAAAATTTCTGCACTTCGTCCTGCAGTATGCTTGCGTCTTTGCTTTCCATTCTGTTAATTTGTCAGAAAATATTTGAAGTAGGTAGGTAGTTTGAGATGCTGAAGTACCTGCGATCTGCCTTTCGCAGCGGTCATGTGGACTCTGACAAACTCAAGTCGGTCAAACTTGATGGATTCGATGCGCTGCAGTTGAACACTGCATCTCTCGTGCGTCCAACGTCGCTGACGTATCTGCTGCCGTTGGACGACAAGTGGCTCACCACCGTAGAAAAGCGCATCACACGGTCGGAACTCGCGAATTTGCGAATCGGCCACGACTGGCTGCCCGAGGCCGGCACTGAATTGAAGACAACGTCCGACGACTCGTGGTTCGACAAAGACGATATTGCTGCACTGGATGCCGTTTGCACGACATGGTGTTCCGACACGTACTTTTCAGACGCCAAGTCTAGAATAAGCTTCGTGCTTAACGTGACACGCCTTTACGATCGCCTTAGGGAGTTGACGACGCTTCGGTTTCGAACCGTTTTCAAGGGTGGCGTCATGATGCGCCTTGTCCTACTGGAGTACTTCAACGACTTTTCGATCGAGTCGCGTGTGAAAGCCATCGAGTACGTGAAAGAGGCCGGCGGACTGACTATGTCGGACTTCGACTTCGAGATTGTGCCGGACAATCACGATGCGGATGAAAGCCTTATCATAAAGTACGTGAGTCTCGACTTTGCTCTCCTTCTGTGGTTGAAGTTGCAGCTCGCAAACGAGGTGGCAAGGCGCATTAGAGGCGACGCTGTAGTAAACGGTCTGCTGAATTTGGGTTGGAACGTGGACACGCAAACGGAGGTGCTGAAGCTCAAGCTGCAGCACGCCATCGACACGTCTGCGGCAACGAGTACAATGCACGGGGCCACCGTGGACAGGGTGGTGATTGGCGACACGGATCCTCGGCCGCCTGCCGGATACCGGACCCAATCTGGACGACGCACCGCAAAACCACGCAAAAACATTGTGATTTTCGGAGATGCTACAGCACGGTACTGTATGGATGCTCAGGACTACTTCCGTGAGATCGGCGTATGCGGAGTTCCCGCATCGACCGAGGATAGGACGTTTTATGCCACGCTCAACACATACGTTGGCCTCGACGCACCGTCGGTCGACGCTACGCACAGGCGCGGCGTCTTCCACCTCGCACGCATCAAGCACTCTTTTGTAGTGTACATTACCATGGCCGACGGATCACGGCGATGCGAACGTCTGGGTGGAGAGATGGTCGACATGTCCGTATCATGTGGCGTTTCAGTGGACGAAATGCGGCGGCACATGTACAAGAACGTGGCGTCGCCGTACCGTGATTACCCGATCCTTGGCGTGGACTGCCGCATTGCACAGCTACACAGCTACACAACGGCCGGATTTCTGCAAGATCTGCGACTTCAACTGCACCATCAGGACAAGCCGCCCTGGTATGGTGGCAGCAAGACTTCAAAGCGCATTGTACGGTACGTGTCCTTCCTGGTGCTGCACGTGCTCAGTGCCGCAGTTTCCGGTTCGTATTCGAAAAAAGTAAACGCGCTCGTCGAGGCCGTCGAGCGCACTGCGTCACGTAATGCTCTCGTAAAGTCATGCGTGTCCACCGGTGTGCGTGAGGTGAATGATTTTCTTCAGCGGGAGCGCAATACTCAGCTAAGGTCAGAGACGTCGCGCAGCGAAGAGGGGCGCGCGTACTTGCGCACAGTGCACACGCACCTGAAGAATGTTGTAAAGTTCGCGACAACCGCCAACGACGACGCTCCGTTGCGCCTGATGGTGACGCTCGTCGGCAATCTACAGACCCACTATCGTAAGTAGGGGCTCGTCTCGTGAGCATCCCCTCCAAAAAAAACGCGTAACACCCTCATTCACGGGGGACTGGCATGGATGCTCGCATTTATCACTAGCCCCTCGAAATGAACCTGGATTTTGAGCGCTCCTGAGTTCCCCGGGCGGAGCGACACCTCCTCGAACCATTCGCGAAGTGCACAGCATAATGTGTTCAGGAAGCAGGCATGGCGACAAAGGACTTTTCGCATTTTAAACCACCTGCTGCACGGTACAAAATGTTTGCATGGACTTCAGCTCTCCACAGAGTCGTGATTAGGATGATCAACGGTTTTTTTTTAAAATCCCCTGCCGGCGTCGTCACACCCAAGTCGTGCTCTGACTGCGTGTTTTTTATTTCGACATATGAACAGGACTCAGCAAACATAATGTTCGATCAACTTTTATACTGCATTTGTCAGCAGCTTTCCATACCGTCTCCGGAGACCGTACTCGAGGACATACAATCTCTCACTCAGTGCACGACGCACGAATGTGTAGGCGATTTGATACCATCGTCACTGCCTGTAACCGCCAGCGCAAATGCAGCAAGTCAGCTGGTATGGGCCACAATGAGCATGTTGGCGATGGCCGTGGTCGCAGCACAGACAGCGTGCACGATGAACGCTTCACGTGATGAGCAAAAACATGAACACACGCTGACAAAGCGTCAGCGGTAGACGGCGTGCTCGTCATTCGGGCATCCCGGTCTGGTGAGGTGTACTCGGATTCCAGATGAACCCGAACCACCGGTACAGCGTTCAAACGTGACCAACACACAAATATACGCTATCGGACCGCTGATGGAATGCGCAGTGCATATTCTCGACGATAATGGACGGCACTGCACGACCACCATAACGGACGGTAATGGGTACATAACGTCGTCAAACGTTACAAACTGCACAGTGTTGTTCGTGCCTGGCGGCGGTTATTGTCGCGACGCTCTCACCGGTGATGCGTTCACATCGTCGCTGATAGGGACTACGAACTGGCGTGTCGTTTCGCCATTCATTAGACTCGGTCGAATACGTGACGGGGCGTGCATTCAACCTGGAGAAAACAACCACACGCAAAATGACACGTGGTGGATTCGGAATGCCCGTCATGAGCAGATTTCGCAAGCACACACATATAATGCGTGCTGTTGAGTGCATGACAAGCGAATGCGAGAGCATCGAAATGGTGTATCGCGCATACGCTTCCTACATACAGGCTACTATGGGCACAAACGGTCTTTCGCTTTCCACGACGTCGACGTCGGAGACCCTAGACGACGACGCAACAGAGCGCTGCATCCAGGAAAGCATTCACGACCACGATACCGAGGATGATCCATGCATATACGCACACGACGTGGCAACGTGACGTGATCGCCGTGCGCATCAACGTCGCACCAGCAGTGCCGCACTCAACTACGACAGTGAGGCAAAGGTTGACGACGGGAGCTGTATTGTGCAAGGCTGTACAAGGCTCAAAGATCCAAACTACTCGCCGTACGCTACGATCGCCACATGACGGACATTATAGTCGTGACAGTGAAAGTCGTCCACGGCATTGTGTGGTACATTCTGTTTTGGGAGGCACACTATGCATATACTACAATTTGTTTCTTGCGATGTGTGCCAACTCGTCACTCCCACGGCCCGTCTCTGAACCACGCATTTATACCAGCTTTGGAAACGTCATGGCACGTTAGTGGCTCGCCACTGTGATCGGCGTAGTGATTGGCTGCTCCCGACAGCGTGCGATTAGACCACATTACAGCGTCGCCAGCATGTGGATAAACGCGAACAACCTCACCTGTCGCTGCATCCGTCAGGTAGGGGAACGCTGTCGCTCCTCCACACATGCCACCCTCCAGACCGTCGCTGTCCAGATACGTGAAAAGTGTTGTTGTACGTTCCGTTCCACCACCGTCTCCCCCAAGCAGATCGGAGTGCGTCGTATACTGTTGACCGTGCGTGTAGCGCGTCACCTGCAGCGGCTCCAGGTGAGCAACGGGATGGGAGGCGATTGTCGCCATACGTGCGCTAATACAATCAAGGACAGGGTCGTCGCCCTTCGGAAGATATGCCGTGCGTGACGTTCGTGCCGAATGGATCACAGACTCGCCGTCCGTGCCCACAACGACCGATTGATCGAATCCATGGTGAGAAGCTGCGTCGTTTACATACATTACTTCCTCAGGAAGCAGTAGTCCCGTTACTCTTGTAACAACCACGTTGTTTGAGTGAACTTGAGTCAGGACAGGTGTAACGGTTCGATTGTCATCAGGTAGGCACGACTGCATCGTAAATTTGTTATTGAAAAAAAATTTCATATGTGCACGCACATAGGTCATCGCAGACTTCGCGAAATCACAAAAGAATGACGATGAATTCCTCTCGCAATCGAGAAACATAGTTGGCCGGAAGTGTCATGTTCGTACAATTTCGGAGATTCAGTATCTCCACCGGTGTTCTTAAGAGGACGTTTATTTCTGGTGGATGCGTCAAATTCGTGCAATCGCTGATATCGAATAGAGTCACGTTCGGGGCAGGAGATGTGTCGGGCAGTTGTAACAGGTTCGTACAACGTCTAAGGTTGATGATTTTTAGAGAATTTAATGGGGGAAGTTGAGGTGGTACTGTGAACGCAAGTTGTGGTGGTACTGTGAGCGCTGTGCAACCTTCGAGGTTCAACACAACCAAATCTCTGCTTTGGTTCAAATTTGGCGGGTCGGTCATGCTTGTGCAATCCGCCAAGTGCAAATGTGTGAGTGAAACGCCCAGGTGGAGTGGTTGATCGGTGTTTATGACCATATTTTTGCAACCGTTGAGGATGAGCATCATCAATTCCTCAAGGTTGTCCAGGTCTGGCGGTCGTGTCAATCCCGTGCAGTTGCTAAGATCTAGTAAAATCAAATCATTGTTGTTCGTGAGGACTGGTGGTTCGCTCAACCGAGTGCAACCGACGAGGCACAGTTCCGTCAATTGGGTGGCGCCAGCGAGGTCAGGCGGCTGGTTCAAGTGCGTGAAGCCGCTCAGGTATACGCGGCACAGTGCTGCAATATCGGTGAGCGTCGGAAATTGCGTCAGCATTCCACCGTGCCATTCGAGCGACTCGGGACAGTCACCGCCGTTTAGGATCCAGTCGTGCCAGGCGGCGTGCGCCGGGAATGTTGCTACGTGCTGGGCAAATGCGCGCATCGCTTTCAGATTTTCAAGTTTCTGAGCGTCGGTCGAATCGCTCTGCAAGCATGCGTTCACTGACGGTTGGAGACCCTGAAATTCGTCCAGCTCGCGCACGACCGCGACTATGAACTGACGGGTCGTGACAATTCGGTCGTGGAAATCATGGTTGAGAGTACTCAACGTACCAACAGTTGCAACGGCCATCCTTTCCTCTGCAGAAACATGTGGCACTAGTCCATCCTGCAATTGTCCCAGCTCTGGACCACCCAGGACGCCCTCAGGAAAGAGACCGACGGAACGAAAGTAAGAGTCATTTTCAGAATTTGCCAAAGGGTACAGACGAGCTTCCGCTGACCACATAACAACTTTGCACTTTGTAATGTCATTTTTTTTTTGGCGCTCCTGTTCTCAGGTCACCCGGGTGCACGCGTCAACTCACATACTTTAACATCGTCAACAAGAGAGCAATCGCGCATGCTGCTACGAAGCACTGACCGAGCGTGAGCAGTGTCGCAAAGAGTATCTGCTCGCCGCAATCATAAGTGTGCCGATGTGGAGATGCGGCGTAACGAACGTGTCGGTAGTCCTGTTCGCACGTTTCATTCTCGAAACACTCAACCATGGGCGGACACTCAGGCGAGTACTCGTGCGTTTGGTACTGCATCCACGCGGCGCAACCTTGGAAAGTTTGATCGAGGCCCCACGGTGCATACATGAAAGTCTCGCGTCGCTTGTCGAACACGACGTGGTGATTGTTATTTAGCGGTGTCAAGCATGCACCGTCCCAATGATTTGTGATCACTTCGTACAAAGAAAAATATGCGTGTCTACTCACGTGACCGTTTGCGCACGGTAATAGACCATTCGGAGGACATGTTGCCACGATCGACTCTCTCCCGCGAGCCAGGCAGGCCTCGTGACAGCAAAAGATCAGTCGCAGATCGTTGAAGAAAAGACACCGCATCTTCCGTCAGCGTGCGTCGCACCAGTAGGCGATCCTCGATGTAGTAATTGAGAACATGTTTCTTATCGAGAATGCTCGCGTAAATGCACGCCTGCTGCACTTTCGTTTTGAAATTCGTATCGCGTGAGGTCACCTCCAGCACCCCGTCGTAAAACGTCGCATCCGCTCGCCCCTTTACAATGTACTCTGAGGCAGTGTTCGATGTGCGGTGGAGCGAATGAACGGACACCTCTGCGTGCGTCTGATAATTCGTGACGGAGGAATCTATGTTGTTTCGCATGGACAACGCATCCTCACGAATCACATCGAGTTGAGCACTTACGTGATCAACGTAGGACTGCAGCGTTGTGTCGTCACGCAGCACTGTTATAAGAATGCGCCACGCCTGTTCGTTGGAGGCCATCTTGAACTTCCCGTCCTCAACGACCATGTTCACGCTCTGCATGAAGAGAAGGCATACGAACTTGTCGCGAACACTCGCCCTGGAGCCTCGCTTGTAGACGGCTCGACAGGACGCCACGACCCTTGGCTTCAGTGTCGGAACGTCGTCCATTTTCCATGAGTCCACTCCCGTATGTGAATCAAAGTGACGAATCGTCTGCCGCACGGGACATGCGTCGTACGCGGGATCGACACGCACAAATTGTTGCATTCGGACGTTATTCATGGCGGTATTCACATCGCCCAGATGCAACGCCGGTCGGTTGCCAGTTTCCTCGAAGATTCTGTGGAGTATCGACGACATCACATCGAACATGCTTGCAGACGACGTATAACGGTCGTCAGTTAGCGTGCGCAAGCGGTCAAACTCATTACGTACGTCTCGTTTCTCGTCAGTGGACGCATTATCGAACACAAACTGCATGGCGATTGCGAAGGCTCGATTGACGCTGTACTGGCGGAGCACGGCCTGCAGGAACGTCAGGGCGTTGTGGCGCGTGGCGTCCTCGTGCAGGTACCACAGACTGAGCCATTCAAGAAACAGTCCGTGAGCAGCGTTCAGTACGTGAAGCTCGTTCGGAAGTCTGCACAGCTTAGGAGTTCGCTCCCAAACCACGGTGTGCACGGGCGGACGCACCTCGGTGGGTTTCCATGCGGTTCTAGTGTGTTCGGCGAATTCGGTCACAGTGATAATCTGGTCGTGCGTTTCCGGAGCAAGACTGAGTGCAGAATCGAAGAAAACGGGCGGGACGGAGGCAGGTGCGTCCTCCTCCCAGGTATCTCTGACAGCACCGTTCTGAAAGTGACTTACGAGACCAGCTGTCATGTAGCGAGTGAGTGACGAACAATCTGGCACACATACAGCCATGTGCCACAGCTCGTCGATCGCACGCGTGTGCGACACATACAAGATGCGATGCTCCTCCTCGTCGTGATATGAAAAACGCCTGAGATTTTCCCCGATGTCCACGTGGAGGACACTATCCCACTCCTCTCCTTTGGTGCCATGCACTGTGCACAGACAGATGAACATGCGTCGCATTCGCAGCGCGCTGGCATTTGTCTCGATTTTGTTGTCGCGATCGGTGATGAATATTGCTGTGGGATCAACTCGCTCCTTCGTTACCAGACTCGTGTACACCTCATTGAGTATCTGACGTGATCCTGCAACTTTTCGGCAGGCAACGAGAACCCGTCGTCGCGAGTTGTACACAACCATATCAGAAAGATCGTAGCGGCCAGTGACGCTTGGCGTCAGACGGAGTGCACCCAGCGGCAGCGGACACCGCCGGTTCGATCCTGTGACCGTGAGAGTGACAACGGTCCCATCCGGCGGTCGTCGACCACCTTCGTCACAGGTTAACCTCAGGCGCCGATGCGCGTAGTCACGTGCCTCGTTCGTTGACGGATACAGTGTCAGTTTGTCACCGTCGTAAAGAAGTCCGTGCAGCGATCGGTCGCATATCCATCGCACGATTGCGTGCACCATATGTACGTCGGTGCGGTAGCACCGTAGCTGAAGCGGTTTCCAGGAAGCAGCCGTTTCTGGACGCGGTGCTGGATGCCGCGTTGGACGCATGCGGATTGCTCCGTGTATACCACCGTTGCTTGCATGCGCGAGCCGATTCGCATGCTCCACAATGTTGTGATCGGAACGATAATTGTTGCGTAAAGTAACGTCCACGCAATCGGTCCGCATGCGCAAAAGGTTCATGTGCTCCGACGTGGCATCCTGAAACCCGTAGATGGCCTGAGCGAAGTCACCGACGACCGCCAACGCACATGTCATACGGCGTCGAAGATGGTGGACGAGCGTGTTTTGCACAGTCCCTGTGTCTTGAAACTCGTCGACCACAATGTACCGTCGACTTGCCAACCACTCTGGCAGCGAGGCCGTGCTCTTCAACATCGCGGTCGCCCGTACTAGCATTTGTTCGAAGTCCACACCCGATTCTGGATACACAGATTCCAATGTGTCGACGTCGCCGACAAGACGTCGTGCGATTGCGTGGATCGTACCAACGTGCGCGTCGTAGGACGTGCTCAGACTTTCTGCTCGTTGCTGTATCGCATCGCATGCGACACGGGTGTGCGATATCGCCAGTGCGCCGGGGTGAGAGGCGATGATGTGAGCCAGAGTATGCGTTTTTCCGGAACCCGCTCCAGCCTTGACGACGAGTGTCGCTCGCGTTTGGACAACTTCCCCGAACGTCCGCACGCACGAGCGCTGGTCGTCGTCAAGGCTTGCCTGCATTCCAGGTTTCGAGACACGGCACGGCGTGTGTCGGCACAGCCGTGCATGCCCCGCAGCTACCCAGCGAAAACTGACGTGTGCGTGTGGTCACAGGCTATTGCAACGGATTGCTGGCGTGCGCCGGTAGTGTGATCGGTACAACATGGCAGTCCGTGCCGGTGAAAAAATGATAAGCTAAGTAAAAATCATGCGGGACATACTTCATTTTCGTGCGGCTGCGAGATCTGCGACAGTGTCGACGTTCCGTTTCACTTTCGAGTACCATCCGGATGCAAACGCGTACCATGTCATGGTGTTTTTGGTACGAACATATGATGACCTAGTGGGGAGCACAGTTACGACAAACCAGGGCGCATCAGGTACGGTACGTGACGTCAGGCAACGTACGGACCAACGTACAGGAGTGAATCAGACCGTTGTTTTTGTTGATACCGACGGCATGACTGGTACCTTCAACGATTTCGACAGTGCGACCGTTCGGCAGTCCTCCCGGACACTCGGGTATGAAGGCGTCGTCCGACGCCAGTACAAATACGAAAAAGTGCTCGCCTGTACGTACGAAACCCCAACTGAAGTGAAAACGCTGTACACCACGCTGACCAAATCACTCGCCGGGTTGCGAGGGGGATTGACGAAGAACATCACAGAGATTGCTCAGAATTCCATCGATGCGGTTGCCGAGGACAACAATCTCTTAACGGTAGGTGGGTTTTCGGAGGGGGTGAAATTGGCAATCATAGCTCTTCTCAGAAGTGAGGGCGTAAAGGATGTCTACATAACGTCGGCTCCGTGCGCACGCCCGTCGTCACTGCCAAAGGATTCGTCGACAATGTGGATCGAGAACTTGCACGATGGTATCGCTTTTTGCAACTATTCGTCAGGGACGTTCACTTTGTCGTCGGTCTTCACTGGGACGACGACGAAACAGGGACGAACGCCCATCGTCGACACAAATCGACAAATACAAATGATCGACGCGGTCACAGTGCTCGACAGCGAACGTTCACTCGTCCGAGACGACAGCGACAAACGCTACGTCACACGTGCTGTCGTACATTTCACCGAGGAAATGATGAGGGATCCAAAATTCAAAAGGCAGATAAACATGGTGTTCATAACAAGCGCACTTTCAGCGAATCCACATTTCGCAAGTATTCGGAAAGCTACTGTGTACAGGCAGAATACGTGTATGGTTGACGTACACGCAAGCGTTACAAACGACGGCAACGGTGAAATTGGAATTCACGTGTTCCAAAATGGCTTGTTTATCGCAGGGGATCGCTTTCAAAGCGCTGACGCCAATGGCAAAAGCTGCGAAATGTACATACACGTTGTGGGGTCCAAACCATGTTACCAATCTCGAGACCGCACTCTCTACAATGATTTCTGGAGGTCGACAGGTACAAATCGTCTTGAGATGTTTGTAACAGGTGACACTAGCATAGAGGCGCTTACGGATGCCTTCGAAATTACTCTTCGTATTTTTGGTGATCGTAACCATGCGGTCATCACATTTCACGACGATATGGTCGAGTACCTTCTAAGATGGTACCCGACAGATTTTGAAACCGTTCGCATACAAGGTAGGTTTTACGTGACAGACGACTCTGTGTGGAACACTGCCTTTCCCACCCTACCTGCGGTTTCCGGACCCAGGCTTCTGATGCACCTGAACGACGAGACAGAGCTACTGGCGCTCATCAAAAAGAACGAGGACGATGTTGCATCTGGTGCGTTAATGAATGCAGCGGCAAACACGAACGATTCAGCGGTTGTCATAAAAGTGTATGTGGTGACAACGGAAATGTTTAGTGCACTGGTCAACAATTGGCAGGGCTTACGATGCGTGTGCTACGCACGTGACGACGGCTACTTGTTGTTAGAAGGCGAAGATGTGTATGAATTCGTAATGACAAATGAAAAAGCTCATCAGTTGTCCAGCAACGAATTCGTGACGTACAAATTCCTGCTAAATGCAGAAATAATAGAGTTCGACAATATGCTGGAAATATTTACGAACGCGAAACGAGCAGCTGGTGCAGGTGAAAATAAGGACGTGCATTATAACGATAGTAAATTGAGGAAAGCTTTACTTACTGATCCACGGTTGCGCACCGAGACTTACATGACGTGTAATATCTCAGTGTCAGACTTCCCCAACACAAGGAAACTAGTGGCGCTTCGTGTAACGGATAGTGCCAAATGCGAGTATGCGCAGGTAGTAACTGGATT
>Ga0129324_10001902_pt1 | contig 13137 bp, 9 predicted proteins | sample CPBDNA_7_FD_96879 | JGI IMG/M metagenome (GOLD analysis project Ga0129324, IMG submission 96879) | Freshwater to marine salinity gradient microbial communities from Chesapeake Bay, USA - CPBay_Spr_15_0.2_DNA | ecosystem: Environmental > Aquatic > Marine > Coastal | place: USA: Chesapeake Bay... | reverse complement strand
GTACGTTGTGTCGCTTGTCTCGTATCATTAATATTACGATGTGTTGTATACGATATCGCATTCGCATTATCCGATGCTTGTCCACCCAATCCAGTGTTTTTTGATGTATATCCTATCATACTCGCATTTTTACTTCGTGCCACAGAAGATGCATCTCTAGACCCACTATTTCCATACCATTTCTTCTGCTTCTCCTCTGTTTGTGTCATTTCTCTCATTTGAGAGAACGAAGGCATACGCGCATATGTTCTGCGATTCATAGAAAACATATTACCACCACTACTTACACCATCCTTCATTGGCATTGCATTTGTCCCCTGTAAAATACCATTATTCATGTTTTGTCGAGCCGGGAATTGTGATAACATATTTTTTGTGTTGTTTACAGAAATCCACCAGAGAATATATATATAAATACATTACATTACAAATATTATACACAATAATCCATCCATCCATTCACTCGCTTTCTCTCATATAATCCGTATTATCATGTCGAGTTTACCTACATTATATCTGTACGCGAATACTGATAATACAGAACTCGTTAAACTGTACGAATCCAGCATCGACGCACATAATAATCATGTACAGAATGACCCATTCCCTAATTCCGGGTTTGACTTATTTATTCCTGAAACACATATACTTGATGCCCGCGAAGATATGCATGGCACATTAGTCGATTTACAGGTCAAATGCGAAATGTCCAAAAAAGGCAAACCATTAGCCTATTATCTATATCCTCGCTCCTCTTTATCGAAAACCCCACTCATGTTGTCTCATTCCGCTGGAATTATCGATTCTGGTTATCGTGGTTTTATCAAAGCATCTTTACGGAATCTCGGCAAATCTGCATATACTGTAGAACATGGAACCCGATTAGTTCAAATCGTTCATCCTAAAATGAAACCATTTCTTGTAACACTCGTTCGACATGATACTGAATTATCATCTACCACACGAGGAACCGGCGGCTTTGGCTCTACTGGAAAATAATACATCATATCATAACATATCATATCATCATATCATATCATATTCAACTCATCCAAATATGTACATAATTCTTTTCTCTCGCTAGGATACATTACTCCCAATTTAATATTTATCTCTCGTTGTAACTCTACCACATTTAATCTACCAATCAATTCACGTATTATTTGTGCTTCTTGATCAACTTCCTGTAAATTATATAATCGCCTAAAATAGTTGATGTATTTATCAATATACCCAAAAAACATGGTCGGCTGAAGACCATTCATATACAGAGATACATCATTCGTTAACCATTCTATATCCTCTAAATGATTCCATCCATTATAATGCCGAATTCTGTACAATTTCATTAAATACTTCTTTGTACATGAGAAATCACGTATATCTTCGCATAATTCCTTTGGTTGCAAACAATATGTATATGGCATAATATGCTCACGTATTATCTCTACTGGAATTCGACCCCACATAATAATATATCTTGTATGATGTTTTACAGTATATATTATTTATCACACACATATACAACTCGTATATTAATGTATCCCAGTTATATGTATATGCAAAATGACATCACTTTTACGGGAAATATCATAAATTGATTCTTCTTGAATGGCAGAAATCCCTTGTTTCTCCCATGTCCAGGTTTGATGTGTTTTCAATACTAACTGATACGGATAAAACACGAATCGTTTCTTACCGAAGAAAACATGCACACCTTTTTCATTTACTACACCATCCCATAATTCACTCATTGTATATTGCTGTACTTTATGTAAGTTATTATCTTCATCTATCCAATAATTTACAGGTAATCTCGGTTTAATCTGTACAACAAATTCCTTGTCCTTTATATCATAGACTAATTCGTGATGCCAAAGTGGAATCAAAAACGTATCACCATGTTTTGTACATTGATACACATTATGATTCCATAAATCTTCTAATGTAGGTTGCAACAGAAATATCTCACGTGTATCACTTTCTTCAATTACACTTCCATCTTGGTTTCCATTTCCACTATTTGGAGAGATATCCCCTGTATCACACTCTACTTCATATTCCATATCCCATTCACTATCATACACTGTTTTGTATTTTTTCCCATCTTCTGTTCCTACATTCCTACCACGTGCATTTGCTGTTTCAAATAATCGACGCTGTTTCAATTTATTCTGTTCCAATAAGAAAATCCGTTTCTTCTCCATCACCTCGTAAAAATGAGGTGACAAATGAAACACGTGTTTATATTTAGTTACGAGTTTATAAATAATATTGAATTTCGGTTCTTCGATTCTATCAATCATTTGTTCGGCTTGTTTTTCACATACAATCAACAGTTTTTCTACAACATCATCCAAATATTTCATCGCATTCGGGTCATCTACTGTACCTAAAAATGCACGCATCATTGCCATATATGATGGTATTGTACTATCAAACTCCGTTGGTTCATTCTCATATTCATCCGTTGTCTCACACGAATGTGGACTTGTACAGCTATCCTCACTCGATTCTGTAGATGATGTGTCAATTCCAATATCTTGATTCCAATTCGGTTTCTTGATGTATTGCTGTAAAAACTCATATGCATCATGCACATCTTGGAATTTCTGGGTGGCATCTGTATTCCGATTCTTATCTGGATGATATCGTAATGCCATTTTCATGTATTTTTGGCGTAATGCCTTTGGTTGTTTACAGATTCCATACAAATGCTTCAGCTCTATATCCAATGTCTCACATGCACGAAATATATTCATCGTATATGTATAAATGTATGTATATGACTCATACATTTATGCCCTTTATTCTTATGATTCGCCATGTTTACCATAATGCACGTGATTCAGTAAAAAGAAAAACATATGCTCCAAATGATATATTGGACGATAATTATTATTGAAATACTTTAAAAATGTGTATGACCGTTTAATAACCGAAGTTACATCTTCTGCACGAGACAATAACCCTCTCTCAATACTTGTACAGATTAAATAACTAAATGCTTCTGTAACATCAATATTGAATACCAACAAATCATACAAATGATTCCGCAATTGTTTTACTTCAATCCATTCCGGATTTTCCAAGAAATATATGATATTATTATTGATTATATCGAACAATTCACTTGGTGCATCTTCTACTGTATTCATCCGCTTCATATGATATATCTCTTTTGCATTCGTTATTGCACTCGCATCCATTTTCAACTGTTCTTGTACAGCTAATGGTATAGAACTTATTTGTGTATGATATGATGCGAGGGATGGTCTTTTTACAGGAATACACTGACAATTCTGTATAATATCCGTAGGAATGAAACCCATGTGTTCCGTCAACAACACAAAATGCAACTGGATATTATATTTGTGTAATGGATGTCTCATATAACTGTAAAATATATCGAGCAGTTCATTATATATATTATGGAAATTCTTGCATATTATGATTCCTACTTTCTCTCGTTTGAGAGACACAATGTCAATAATCTGGAAAAAAATGTCATGCCATAATGTTTTCGAATTACATCCGAGAAGAGACATATCTATTTCATAATGATATTCACTTATACGGAATGACATTCCTTGCGGTTTCCCTGGTAATGCCATTGGCGACGAAGTCGCCCCACCTGACGATTGTGTTGACCCCAATAATACATTTGTACCGGATTTCACTTTGGATGCTGCACTATGAACCACTTCTTGTTTTGGCTTCTTTTTTTCTACTTTATCCGTTATCACCGGTATTCGCTTATCATATTTCAAATTATTTGTACTGTACTTTGAAATCAGCTTCAACGCTTGCGAGTACTTTCCAACCCCTGATGGTCCGTACAATATTATATTACGGAGCTTCTGGACCGAATTCGGACATGCATTCCATACTGATTCCAATTCTGGATGCAAATTTGCATTATTTACAGAACGGATATACTCTTCAAATGTACTTTCATAATACTTCATGCTGTATAAGTATACTTGTTTGTTTGTCTATGTGAGAGATATAGTTGAAAAGCGCTTCTTAATAATAGAAGCGCTTTTATATGTTGTTTTTGAACGCCGAATTAAAGTTTGTTCCGTACAATCTGTATTATTATTATTATTATTATTATGTAGATGGCACTTCTTTACGGAATCTCTTGTAATTCATGTACGAATAATATATTAATAATGCACCGAATATTAAAATCCCTAATGGGAAAATCGTGAAAATCGAATACTTCAACAATGTTCCAATCGTCTTTGCAATAAATGTAAAGAAATCATATTTTGTTGTTAATGCAAATATTGTAGAAATAATCATTGTTGTCAATATCGCCAAAAATGTACGCATCTCCAAATGCTTACTACTGTCCATAAAATTGTATCCAATACCAAATACAATCATTGTTAGTGCCACTACAAATATAAGAAAACCACCAATGAAACTATTTCGTGAACTTCCAATGAAATATCCACCATTATTGAATAAACTCATTACTGAATCGATTATACCAATTACAATAGGTGCCCCCAGAATTCCAGTAAATAATGATAATATGAAAAATAAAAAATGCTTCAATGGTTTGTTGTTCTTCCTTACTTCTTCATCTTTTTTCTTATTCCGATATTCTTGAGAACCAACATATATCGTAAATTGGTCATTCTTGCCATATGTGTTTCTATCTTCACGAAATTGCTTGTATTTTACTGAAAATATTTGTTCCATCGTTCCACGAAACTTCTCTGCTTCATAATCTAGGAAATCCTGATGCAACTTTTTATCTATTGTTGCGTACAAATCCGTACTATGATACTTCGATAATAAATATTTCCATTTGTCGTCGATGTTATCATCTTCAGTTTTACCATCATCAAACATGTCTGTCGGATAGTCATCCAAAATATCATAGACAAAATATGTCTTGTAAAAACGATTCGAGAGATCATCTATGGCATTTTTTACTGTATTTTTTTCTTCTGTCTTATTATTACCTAGATATGTTATTCCGGACACGTCTTTAATCTCGCGTACAGAGCTCATATGTAAGTCTACATATGTATCTTCTGCTGGATTAAACACATTTCCTTTACTCATAAATAATATTGGAAACATTATCGCGCTTACTGCAATTACAACAGGAACCATCAGTTTAAGAGTGCCGATATGACTCCAACTGTTCAATGTACCAATCAATCCAATGCCAGTACATCCTAAAAACAATGTCAAAAACACGATGAGTACTTTACCGAATCTCTCGTAATGATAAATATTTCGATCAAATTCTGAACCAAAAATATTGGGTATATTTACAATTTCATGGCTATCTAATACCAATGATGGTGGAGGTTGTCCGTAAGGATGTACTTTCCGCTTATCATCCATATTCGCTTGAGACCTACGATATTTTAATCGCAAGAAAAACGTAAATAATACAACGATAAATACAACACAGTACACCAACAATGCTTTTGTTACTGTTGGAATATGCAATATATTCATCCACGAATGCCATGTACTATCAATACTTGTCATAAAACTGTAAAAAATACTCATCATAGATTTCACACGTTCACCTACTGGAAACTTATTTCTGTCATTCCCGGGTTCGCTATATGGAACAAATAAATAGAATATCCCACCGACGATTGCCCAAATAACTACACTCGATGTGATAAATAAAACAGCAATTATACGGTCAATTAATTCTACGCCAGTATCATTTACTTTCAAGTTTTGGTCAAAACCTTTCTCAAATTCTCCATTTCTCTCTTTTCTTTTACGGATATTCTCATTCTTCAGTAAAACGAAAATCAACATGATAAAATGTGCTAAATACGTAAGTCCTACCGAGACAACACTAAATAATACAGCCCCACTTTCTAATGGATTTGTTGCAGACTTGGCATGGGAAATACATTTTAACAATTCTGAAAACCACGTAAATGGGAATGTTAAATTCAATGCAGTGGTCAAAATCCATGAAATATATTCGGTTGAACCTTGTTCAACAAGTTGACTAAATGAAATACAGTACAATAGTATTGGGACAATAATTGTTCCGGTTGTAAAATCAGAATATTTTGCAAATATTGTTTTTATATAGTCCATTCGTTCTTTGAATTGTGTTGCTTTATCCGGTAGTGATCCGGTTCCTGTTCTTTTTTCTGGGTCTGCCATCGTAATATAACTTTTTCTTTATATTATGATAGGTGATATACATCGACACTCTTTTACGTAACTTCGATTTTATGTTTTTTTTGCAACCATTCAAGTAAAACAGTTTCATGGCATGTTAAATATCCATGTTTAAATGTTTTGAGAGACAGGAATGATGGCTTTGTTTGTTCTGGTGGCTGATAAAATACATATGCACCATATTTCCCATTCCGAATATTCATATGTGGACCTAATACTCTTATAATCCCGGTCGATGCATTTTTACTGTTCTTACCTTCAAACACTTCATCTAACATCGCTTTTACTTGCTCAAACGTGACGTCCGAAATATTAATGGCTTTTTTACGTTTCCCACCACCTAAATAACTTTGAAGATTCTGTCTCTTTCCACCCCATTCTGCATATGCTCCATATGGTCCTGATTTTACGTATAATGGCTCATCTTCATAATTTCCTAATGCATCATCCGAATATGCCGCCAATTCTCCTAAAGTATATTCACCTCTTTCCAATTTTTCAAAATCCAACTGGACTTGTGCAGAAATTGGTCGATTCGTTTTTCCTTCTTCATGAAATGATAAATATGCCCCATTTCTTCCAAATATTAAATTACATGTCTCATCGATTTCATACGATTTCTTCATTTTAGATTGTAATGGAGTTCTACATGTTTTTATTTCATCATCACATTCTTTACAGACATCAAATTCTGTACAACCATTCGAGACATCACCCCCATTAGAAACATCAACATCATAATACTGTACAATACCATCTAAAGAATCCTCCATACGCTTGGTGTATCCATACGAAAACAGAGATTCGAAATGCTCTACCAATTGCAATATCACCTGTTTTCCTAAATCCTGTAATAATAATTTCTGCTTTTCTGCACCAAATGTTCTTGTATGGACCTGTACAGATATATCACATGATTTCGCTTCCAAGCAATATTCTTTACAGTCTATTGTCTCGCCTTCCGTGTCACCTTTCACTACATATCTACGTTCTTGAATTGTTTCAACTAACATTGAAAATGTCGATGGACGACCAATCCCTAAAGATTCCATTTTCTGGATTAATCCAGCTTCTGTATAATGCCGTGGTGTCTCATTGGATACCACTTTCGAGACAATCCGATGGAACGGAATCGCTTTCCCTACTTGGTTTTGTACATAACTTCTAAATCCGGTTTTCTGTATTTGTATTGTACGGAATTCATCCGGTGTCATGGATGCACGTTTCCATCCCATCGTTTTCCCGATTTCCAAATCATGATGATATACTGCTTCTTTTGGTGCACTTATCTGTACATCTACATGATCCGCAATATATGTAGTCATACAACTTTCTATGGTTCTCGTACGGATAAATTGATACAACGATTTCACCCTAGCATCCCCATCCACTGTTTCTTTACGGATATTCGTAATACGTATTGCTTCATGTGGGTCATTCTTATTTTGATTTACTAGTTTTCCGAAGGACGCCATATATCCTTCTCCATATGTATCTTTTAAAAACGTTTGCATTTGAGACAAAAAGGGAGCGGCATATTTTGTACTATCTGTACGCATATAAGTAATATGACCATTCTGGTATAACTGCTGACAATATTGCATTGTCATTTTAGGCGAGAGATGTAATTGACTACTTGCTACCTGTAACAAACGACTTGTGTTCAACGGTGGTGCCGGTTCTTTCGATTTTTCTACGATTTTCCCTAAAGATAAAATATGAGAGAACGTCTTGGATTCTTCTAGAAACTCCATGCAATCATTTGTACAGTAAATAAACCGTTTGGATAATTTCATCAATGTAGTTGATGGATGAGAGAAAAATGTCCCTTGAATCGATTGTTCTAATGCATCCTTCTTCTTTTTGCCATTTTCTACTGCATTTTCATATATTAGTCGTAATGCCGGTGTTTGACATCTTCCTGCCGAGAGAAACTCTCCTGGTGCATGTGGCAACAATTGAGACAAACAGGGTGAAATCTTGTATCCAATCATACGATCCAATATCTGACGGGTTTGTTGTGCACGTACTATATTCATTCTTATTATCGTCGGATTCTGTACGGCAGACACAACTGCAGCCTTGGTGATTTCATGAAATATGATACGTTTGGTCGTTTCTACTGGAAATTTGAATACTTCACATATATGCCACGCAATTCCTTCTCCTTCACGATCATCATCCGTCGCTAGAAATATATTCTCTACGGGAAACTGCTCAATAATTCTTCGCATAAATGAAACATGCCCCCATTTCTCTTGTAAAAGTTCATAGTGCGGTTTGTAATTCTGCTTTTTTGTGCCTATCTTACATAATTGTCGAATATGACCTTTGGATGAAATACATTTGTACTGAAAACCTAAATATGTTTCAATCTTTTCGCATTTAGACGGCGATTCTACAATTACCAAATATGGCGTGTTTAGAATATTTATCGGTCTATTTTGGAATTCATTTGTTGTATTCTCTTCACCACGTCCACGACCACCACGACTACCACGACCATTACCTCGCCCACGACCATATCCACGACCTCGTCCGCGACCTCTTCCACTCATTGTTTACTGTAAATAATCACGTGTGTAAAATATGTACATATACATACAATATAATAAAATGCGTTTATGTACAATTCTTCTGGACAACCGAGAGAAAAATATCTATTTGTAGCATATACTACATTCATTTTTTTCATCTTTCACACGAATATATAACCGTATCATGTACGAATGGACTGATAGCATCGAACATACTTTGGACATGATTCGCTTGAATTGCGTTAATTTGAGCGAACATCACAAACAACAATACGAAATCTGCAAATCTCGTTCCACTATGAATCGCGTACCCATTTTTTTACTGACTTCCGCGAATGCATATGCCGCGATTGGATTAGATTCTTACCTAAAACAACAGTACATTAGTGATATCAATTGCGGTGTCTCGGTATTTATTGCATTGTTAATCGTCATCCAAGCATTTTTACAGTATCAAACCAAAATGGAAAACGAATTAGTAAAATTCAAAGAATACTATTTGTTAAGCACCAAAATCTTCAAAATGTTGAGTACTCCGAGAGAAGACCGTAAAACAGATGGCAAAATGTTTCTCGACGAAATGTTCACGAAATACGAAGAAATGGTCGCCAATAGCGATTTAATCGAACAATTCAAGGAATCTTTACTTGAATCCCCTGATGATTTGATGACCGAACCCGTAATCGATAAAGGTGATTATAATTCTGTTTGTTCCAAATTATCAGACCACTGGAATATTCTCTACCAACCCAAACTTTATCTCATGAAAAAGAAAAACGCCAGTATCATCAAATATCTCAAAGAATCCTGGAGAGATGCCTTCCAAAAAGATAAGGATGCCAACGCAAAAAATGGTGATGATGTAGAAAAACAAGCATCTTCCCCAGAAGAAATCGAACTCATGGCAACCAAAAAAGCCGAAGAAGAACTCATGCAGAAAAACCCCAATTATAATCCATTTTCTTACGAAATTTTCAACAAAGGATTCATCAAAGAACAATTAGCCAAAGACCAAGACGAATTAAATCATTTACGGAAAAAAGTAAAAGAACAATTAAATGGAGTTCGCGCAAGCGCATCTAGCCGCATCGGCATGACATTCTCATAATAAATCATATATAGAATACTTTCTTCTGTATTAGTACAGTATATACACGTATTCATCCATCTAAAGCAATGAACACATATTTATACAGTAATCCAAATAATGGCTTTTTTACAGTAGACGGTACCGAAGTACACCATATGGTTATGCTAGAAGTCGAAGTAAACGACCAAACAACTATCAAAGATATTTTTATGATGACCGATGACGAAGAGAAATGGATTAAGAAAATATTCAATGATGAAAGTGACTTATACTCCATTATGCATAATGAAATCCCATTATTATCATTCAAAGAAATCGCAGTTGTACTACATAAAATTCGAGAAATTAATACCAAAATGAATACTTTATTAACCGAATCCGAAAAACATCCATTTCGTCGCAAAAACATATTCCAGTTTCTATGGTCAAATCCTCAAAAAGATGCAAAAAATGCTATCCTTGCCGAACTTGTACGCATACGCACAATTCGGTCATGCCTTTCATTACAATTCATCGAAAAACATTTCCCGTATTTATACATTTATCTACTTGAACGTTGCTCCTTTGGCGAAGCCAATTATCTTTTACAACAAGCATCACTGTACAATACAAATGGTCATCTACAACTAGACAATCCATTCCTACGTGCCCAAGAAACGAATATTTGCCGACGTATGCGCAATTATGCCAGCTACATTCGTGATATCTTACAAAAAGAAGCCGAATATAAACGGAAAATACATGTCCTTACAGAATCTACCGAAAATTGATTGTCATGAAACTATACAAACCGTTTCCAATGTATAGTTTCAACACGTAAATATATAGCATAGCATATCATACCATATCAAAACCCAAACCCAAACCCAAACCCAAACCCAGACTTACTCTCACACTCTCATATACATCAAGAATAATCATGATATCTACTGTACACGTCCATGACCGCGCATACAAAGAATGGAATTTAGAACCACATATATGTGTTTCCCCAACCGCATATCATCCATTAACTCATAAATGTTTTCATGGAGATGTCATACGATTGATACCAACTCATAATGATTCTGTACAAATACAATTGATAGAATCTCATGTACACACTTGCGGAAATATACCCGGAATATTAATGCTCGAGAATAACCGAACATATGGTCGTACAGATAACAAAAAACGATTATACTATAAATGCAGACCATATGACTCACATTATCCTGACTTCTTAATCCCATATACCATCCCAGTTGGTTTCCAAAAAAACTTCCAAAATAAATATGTTACATTCAAATTCGAAAAATGGACCACTTCCGATAAACATCCATATGGTATTCTCTCACAAGTCGTCGGTGATGTACATCATCTACCATCGTTTTACGAATATCAATTATACTGCAATAATCTACATACACCTATATCTCCCGCAATCAATCTCTGTAAAAAACGCATGCGTGAACATTCAATCGACGAATGGATGAGCAAAATTGAACAAAACCCATGCCATTATGGTCCCATATACACTGACACAGTGTCTCGTAGTGATATCTTTACCGTCGACCCACCCGGATGTACCGACCGCGATGATGCTCTCTCGATTCGCCATCATCCTCTTGACATGGAAAATGACCCGAATAATATTCAATATGTAATTACTGTATACATTGCGAATGTATGGACCTGGCTAGAAGCTTTCGATATGTGGGATACGATTGGAACACGCGCGTCTACCGTATACTTACCTGATACGAAACGGTCTATGCTTCCCACTATTCTTGCCGAACAATTATGCAGCCTCGATGTAAACAAAGAGAGATATGCATTCGCAATGGATTTTACAGTAAACCAAATCGGCGATCATATTGAAATCAAAGAATATAATCATGTATATCAATGCAAAATTAAAGTTGCACGGAATTATGACTACGAAGACCCCAAACTTTTAAAACAACTCAACTATAGACGCTTATTATTCATTACTTCCCAACTTGATAATACCATATCCGATAGTCATGATGTTGTTGCATTTTGGATGACACGCATGAATATGTACTTGGCAAAATTAATGTTTGAACGAGATTTCGGCATATACCGTAGTGTTAAGACCATTGGGGCGCCTTCGGCGCTCCCACCATCCATTACAAATTGTCCTACCCCAAAATGTTCCGTACAGGATTCCATGAGTACCATTTCCGATACTATTGCCTCACAAACTACCATATCTTCCACATCTACACATTCTCAAACCAACCTCCCTCGCAATTTCCTACAATTATGGGAACAAAAACTACAAGGCACTTATGTTGTTTACAATCCATTCATTCACACCAGTAATCCTGATGAATTGAGACATACTGTAATGAATACCAATTTATATATACACGCAACCAGTCCAATCCGCCGACTCGTCGACTTGTTAAACCAAACTCTTTGGGTTATCAATGTATTCCAACCTACTCATATTCGCGAAAAACCAATTGGATTTGTTCAGGGACATATTGCACAAATGCAACAACTTAATCAACAAATGAAAAATATCAAAAAAGTACAAAGCAATTGCGATATACTGTACAAAATCACTGAAGAACCATTATGGTCGAATCAAATACTTTATGCCGTCGTATTACACCACGAAAGCACATACGAACCACATAAGTATACCGTATATGTGGATGAACTCAAATGGATTTCTACAGTATTCTGTACAGACCGAGAATTAGAACCATACGAAAAAATCCGTGTCAAATTGTACGTATTTGAGAGAGAAGACCAAATGCGTAAAAAAGTTCGTCTACAAATTATATCGTAAATATATAAAGCAGTTTAACTATTAAACAACCTAATCAATAATTTAATAGTTACATATACTAATAAATGAATACACTAAACACATACGATTATCATTATCGATTAATTTTTTATTTAGATGAGAATGCTTCAGAACACTGTATTCATAATTGGCATAAACTTAAAATAAAGTGTGAAAGTGGTGATAACAAAGACATTGTACAACAAATACAACAATATAGTAAATTAGAACAAAATAAGAGTTTACATTACTTGGAACGTTCTGAAGGTGGGTTATGCGGGGATAATACTGGATTACATAAAGAAATACGGTTTAGACACATTATTATGGGACAACAGCTTAATGGATGGTTTATACCGTATAAAAATGATAATAATATAGTATTCAATGAAATTATATCTACAGACATAGAAACATGGACATATAAAGACATAGACGACTTAATATACGCTTTTATTAAAAGTGCAAACCATGTCATTGGTTCAAAATTTGTCACAGGTTATATTGAGATGAAAAACAAAACT
>Ga0129324_10001898_pt1 | contig 13153 bp, 8 predicted proteins | sample CPBDNA_7_FD_96879 | JGI IMG/M metagenome (GOLD analysis project Ga0129324, IMG submission 96879) | Freshwater to marine salinity gradient microbial communities from Chesapeake Bay, USA - CPBay_Spr_15_0.2_DNA | ecosystem: Environmental > Aquatic > Marine > Coastal | place: USA: Chesapeake Bay... | reverse complement strand
CTATGATCTATTTCATATTAATAAAATAATTATATTGTATGATCTATTAAATCAATAATATATTACAATTATATTCTATGATCTATTTCATATTAATAAAATAATTATATTGTATGATCTATTTCATATTAATAAAAATAATTATATTGTAAAATCTATTAAATCAATAATCTATTACATATGAATTCTATTTCGTTTAAATATGTATTTTATATGACAATATGGAATACTTAGTAAATATTTAACACATATTCTAAATAATTTACTATTTGTTCTTTCATAATTAATATCATTCTCTATTGATATTACAATATTACTTAATATATTATTTGGAATATAATTAGAATTATAAACTATATATTTATAATTTGTATTATGTTGCAAACTATAATAAACTATCAATATATCATATAATATAGAATATTTATCATTAATATTCAAACCACGCAATATATTTATATATTTCTTGATCTTATAACGATACTTAATTTGTTTTAATAATTCTTCCGATATACTATATATAACTTTTGAATATATATAATCTATAAGATCATAAGGTAAATACATTTCAAAATTATTCATTGTAATTATCTCATTCATTTCTTTTATTTAATTACAAAAATCTTATCATTTTTATAAATAAATATGGAATTAATAGAACTCTTCTTAACTAAGTTTTATAAAGATTTTCAAGAATATACTTTTAAAAATAAAGTTTTAGTTGCCGCTTCAGGTTTTGCTATAGGTATTGCAACTACTGATTTACTTAAATCAATTGTTAATGATATTGTAAGTCCTAATATTATTAAATTATTTTCATCATTAACTCTTATATCACCATTAGCAATTAAATATCCAATTATATTCAATTTTATTAAAAATATTAGTAATATTATATGGTTATTTATTATTTGGATTATAACTATATTTTGTTCTTTCTTTGTAATAGAATATATTCTTAATAGAAAAGTTATAGGATTATCTAGTAATGTTCAGGATGATGAAAAAAAACAATTTATAAAAGAAAAAATAATTTCAAAAGATAATAATAATATATTACCAAATGAAAAAGATAAGATTAATATTGAAAATGATAAAATGTTAGAAAAACTCAATGAATAAAATTATTTATATAATTTATAAATAAGGTTGTATGATTTATTTCAATATTATTATGCCCTGCTTTAATTATTAAAGGTTCATAATAATTCTTTGGACAATATATTTTTATTATTTTTAATAATTCATATGTATGTCTTACATTTATTAATTTATCAACAGTTCCGTGTATTATTGCTATTTTATTTTTTGAATCTCTAATTCTTAAATTATTAGGAAAACATAAATTATCTAAAAATGGTATATCATAATATATTCTTATTCCCGATAACATTGGAGATATTAAAATTAATCCGTTATTTTTATAATTTGATAAATAAGTTGCAGGAACTGTTCCTAATGATTTACCCATTATATATAAATTATTTGGATTTATATTTAATTTTTCTATTGTAAATGAATACACTATGTCTGCAGACTTCAATAAATTATATTCATTTAATGTTCCATTATAAGATAACCCATAACCTATATAATCATATAATATTACTGAACAATTAGTAAATTTTGATAACCAATTACAATAATTTTTACATATACCTATATCATCCGCATTATTATGATTAAATAATATTACTTTATCACTATTCTTTTTTATTATTTTTATTGCTATATTATCATATAAATAATCAATATCTTTCACTGTATATGTTAATGGTGGAGGATTAAATGCGAATGTTGCTATTAAATAATTTGTAATTATATATAATATAATTATTATTATCAATGTATATAATAACATTATTATTCTATTAATAAAAGATTTTATTAAATATTTTATAATATATTCAGTTTTATTTTATAGTCTTCAATATGATAATTATATAAAGATCTTTATAAATATTATAATAAAAAATTACAATCTACGTGTTATTATCTTTATATTGTATAAATCTATTTTATTAATAAGAGATTTTATTAAAATATCTTGATTCATTAATTTTTTATTTAATAATATAATATCATCATTCGTTGCAAAATTACAATTATTTAATATTTCATAAAAATTATCATAATCAATATAATTACTTAATACATCATTTCTAACTATATCATAATTATTAATTATATCATCTATGTTATCTATTTTAAGACATTTATCAATATCTGTTTGATATGCAAAATTACAATATTCTATAATATTACAAGTTAAATATAAATCTAAATTAGGTAATCCATCAAGGTCGTTATAATTACTATATATTTTAGGTGCATCTTTGATATCTGAATAATTAATATTAATATTAGAAATAATTAATTTTTTATTATTGTTTCCAATTATTATATTATCATCTGTTTCAATAATTGTATTGTTAATATTAATTATATGATTACTATTAAATTCTAAATTATGTCCTATTATAATAGGATTCTTTGAACATATTTCATCAAATAATAAAGTATTTTCAATATTATTATAATTATTATTACCAATTGATATTACATTACGTGGTATTACATCTAAAAAACTATCATTACCTAAAATTATACTATTGTTTATAAAATCATTACCAATCTTATTACCAATTACAATAGAATTATTACCATATAAATTGTATAAAGATCCGAAACCTATATTTTGATATCCAAAACATTCAATATTTTTACCATATAATATATTTTTACCTGCATTTATTTCATATTCAACTATTAAATTATTAAAATTAATTGCTAAAAAATAATTTATAATATTTTCATTTTCATTATAAATATTTTCTGATAATTTATAAATAATTTTAAAATTATATAAAATTTCTATAACATTATTATCTATTATTATTACATTGTTTTCATTATATTTTAAAATACTTGTTTCATCATATACATAATCAAGATCATTTAAAATAATATGAAATTTATATTTTTTAAATTTTGCAATATTAAATTGTTCATATAATGATATAAATACATTTAATGATATTTTAAAATTACTTATCCCTTCTTTAAATATATATTCTATACTATGATCTTTATTTATCTCTTCAATACTAAATATTTGTTTAAACCAATAAGAATTATATAAAACTTCAAAATTATTAACTTCCGGATAATATTCTATATTAACATTCTCAATTGAATTACCAAATAATACTTTAAAATTATTAAAATTAGATTTTATATATTTATGATCTAATTGAATTGCTTCAATACCATCATAAATATATATTTTATTTTTAGGATGATCAATAACATTAAACGTTTTTAATAATTCTTCTGTTTCATAAATATATTGTGTTGTATATTCAAATATATAATTATTAATTACATTAATTTTTATTGTATATATATTATTAATATCATAATTAAATCTATTAAGAGCTATTAATATTTTTATATTATCATTATCATTTGTAGAATTAATATAATCTCTACCAATTATATAACCATTTTCAATATTTTCATTTAATATAAATATATTAGATTCTTCAATATTACAAAATCCATAATGAATTAATTCATTATATATATTTATCCTATTAAATGGATATATATCTAATATAATTTCATTTTCAACTATTTTTGTATCAATTTGTTTATCATAATCAATTACATTATCAATATAATTTATATTACAATTATTTATATATTCTAATAATAAAGAATTATTTGGATTTTTTATTATATTATTATCCACATAATATAAATCATTTATTAATGATCTTGATAATTCATTATTCTTATTTATTGTATAATTCTTTAATTTAATTTTAAAATTATTACTTATTTTCGTTTTATCTTCATTTAAAATACGAATACTTATTTCATCTTCAATATCTTCTACTATTATATATTCAAAATTAATAAAATTATCGGTAATTTTTATTATATTTGTATTAATTATACCATATTTAGGTGGTATATCAATATAAATATAATCACCAATTATATCATATTCACCAATATAAAATATATTACTTGAAAACATATACCATTCAGTATCTATATTTGTATCATAAATATCTATAATATTATTAATTGTAATATCATTTTGATTAATATTTATACGATTACCATTAACAATTAAATGATCAATTGTTGTATTAAAATCAAAACGATCATTATCCCAAATAACATTACTCGGTGTTAATATAAAATTATTAATATCAATTTGAAGATCATTTAATAGGATCACAGAATCATATTTATTTATATTTAATTCATTAAACCAATCAAAAGAAATATAATTACCATATATTTCTTTCGGTATAAAATTATTAATTATATTATCCCTTATAACTGTAATATTATAAGATTCTTTTGATAAATATAAATTATTTTCAATATCTATTACAATATGAACTTCAAAATTATCTTCAATTATATTTAAATATTCTAAATATGGTTCAAATATAATTGTTTCATTAAAATCATATAATCTTTTTGAAATATGATTATATTTAGGTAATTTAGTAATATATATTTTAAAATTAGGATTCATATCATTATAATCAAATTTAATGTAATTCGTTCTGAATATGGTATTAACAATTAAAGGTTCATTAAATCTATAAATATTATTTTCTAATAAATTTTCTAAATTATATTCAATATCATATATATATGTTGTATCATTTTCATTCTTAATATTATTAAATATATCAAGTTTAATATTTAATTGTTTATAATTTAAATTATTATTTAAACATAATTCAATCGGATTATGAAGTGACTTATAAATAAAATTATTATTAATAGGATTAACAATTAAATTATCTAATTTAAGACTATCAATAATATTATTGTTTAATATAGGATCGTAAGTATTCAAATAATTAACAGCTTTTAAAATATTATAAGAAGATAATTTATTACCTATACCAATACTATCAATACTATTAAAAATATTAGAATTACCTATTATTAATGGATTTTCACTAATAATATTATTATTACCTATAATTAATGAATTATATTGATAAAAATCGTTATTTATATTTGAATTACCCATATATATATTATTGATAGCACTTAATGTTCCATTTAAATTATTATTACCAATAATAGTGTTATTAAAACATTCAATTAATTCATTACCAATATGAGATCCATAAATAACATTATCATTAATATTAGATTCAATATTATTAATACAATTAAATCCAATAATATTATTATTATTATTATAAATCAATTTTTTACCTAATAATGATCCGATCATTATAGAATTACTATCGGATAATAATGTTTCATCACCACCAATTCCATTATTAATTATATGAATAATATTAAAAGAACTTTCTGTTAAATTAAAATCTTGACGATAACCTATAATGATACTATCATTAATATCAATGCAATTAAAAGCAGTATCTTTACCTAATATAATATTTCGTTCGCCAGTAATATTTGTTCCCGCATCTTGTCCTATTTTAGTATTTTCTAATTCTTTAGTAACAAGATCTATTGCTTGATTATAGGTAAAACTAATTCTCTCTGTTGAAGACATATTATTATATTATTGCTATTAGACTGAATAATAAAGCAGTATATTATTTATATAGGATTAACATAATCTATTGTTTGATTATAAGTAAAACTAATTCTGTCTATGAAAGACATATTATTGCTATTAGACTGAATAATAAAACAGTATATTATTTATATAGGATTAACTTGTATATTAAATGGATTATTTTTTAAAGATGACAAAGTATTTTTATCTAACCTATTTTCATAAGAATTCAATTGTGAACTTTCTTTTGTAATACCATTAACATTACTATTTGGTGTAGTTTGATAAACTTTTTCAACATTATGCATTTTACGCGGTGCTAAACTTTCAACAATACTTTTATTTGCTTTCATATTTATTGACCCATTATTAATTTTACTTAAACTACTTTGCCCACCATTCGGTATATGTCCTGCATCAATTAATATCTTCTCACGGGTTCCATCTATTTCCGCATTATCTGTCGCTAAATGAGACATCTGTTCTTTAACATTTGTATTACCACTACCTATATATTGTTCATGTGTTGATTGTTTATTTGTATCTTTTGCAAAAGGATTGCTTGATAAATAACCACCAAATAAACCCTCTAATATACCACCCAAAAATCCTTCAGATTTATGTATTGTTGTCTCTTTTGTTGTAGTTTTAGCAACCAAATCAGTACTATAAGATACTGTGCGATATACTACACCACCAATATTACGATAAACATCCTTAACACCTAATGTTTCATTTGTTGTAGTTCTTGCTTTATCTTGTATTTCTGTATAAGTTCCTTCACCCGCTTTTACATTTAATTGTTGAGCATCGTGTAATAATGTTTCTTTTGTAGTTGTTTTAGCATCATCGTGTAATGCAGTATATGTTCCATCCTCTCCTTTAAGATTTAATTTTTCAGCATCATGAATAGTAGTTTCTTTTGTAGTAGTCTTTACATCATCTTGTAATGCACTATATGTTCCATCCTCTCCTTTAAGATTTAATTTTTCAGCATCATGAATAGTAGTCTCTTTTATTGTTGTTCTTGTAATATCATTTGGATCATGAACTGTAACAGCTTGTGGCATTTGTGGATTCATCATACCTTCTTGTCTTGGTGCATCTATCAAATATTCCTTAATACTATTTTTCATTGTATCAACTAAAGGACTTACAACTGCATTAACTAAACTAGTTAAATTAGTAACAACCGTTTTTGTCTCATAATTATTACGTTCATTATCATATACAACTACATTTGCTTTACCATAATCATCTTTTGTATTTTGTAAATTAACAGTATCTTTAGCACCACCAGTATATTCAATGTGTCCTAAAGGTGCGTTTGTTTCTTTAATATTTTGATTTCCTCTTTCTGTGGGTTTAGTATAAGCCCCTGTAGTGACAAAGAAATTTTCTTTATTTTGTTCAAAAGTTCTTTCAGGTAAATTTTTAACAACATTTTCTGTCATAGATCTTTTAGTAACATTATTTGTTTTAGGACCTTGAAATGGTATTTTAAATGTCTTACTTGTTTGATCTGTTTTTGGTTTATTTGCTTGTAAATCAGGTGGAGCAGCATATTTTAAAGTATCAGATTGTTGAAAACCACCAACACCTGCAGATGAATATCCGCGATTTAATCCAGGACCAACACGTATTTGTTGTATAGGAAATTCATTATTTCTAGATAAAGGATCAACAACACGAGATTTTAAAAATTCATCATTATTTCGCATACCACGAGAACAAACTTGATCATTTATTGTTGGTTTAAATAAACAAGGCACTTCTTGTTTTTTCATATATAAAGAATCATTTCCACTCATACGATCCGTATAATTAGACATTCTTTCAATATCAACATTTTGAGTTACATTGCCTTTTAAAAAAGGCACCATATTGTTATGACTATAATCTTTATCTTCCATTTTTATACCACTTAAATTATCATTTGTATCATCAATTTGTGAAAACATTGAAGCAAATGCAGGTCTAGGAACGATTCCAGTTTCCATAGGATTTTGTGCTTTATTATACATTTTAGTTCCACGTATTAATTCATCTCTTTTAACATCTGTATAATAAGTTGATGAATACATATTATCTAAAGAAGATTGTTTAAACATTGTATTATTATTATTATTAAATATCAAAAAAAATGATAAGAATAATACTAAAAATAAAATGAGACAACAATCACTTTTACAAACAAATTATATTACTAAATTGTCAAATTAGACACAAATATACTAAGAATATAAAATCATCCAAAAATAAAAGAAATAGAAGATTTTTTTAGTTAATTAAAAAGAAACTCGTAATACATAAGAAAAAATAATAAAAGATATTTTTCATTTTGGTTTATGTAATATATTAATATCATTTTTAATCAATCTTCTTTAATTCACGAAAGATTTTCAACAAATTTGTTAGATTTTTATCAATTTTATCAACCTTTACCTCCATATCTGTCTTTGATTTAATTTTAAAACATAGAAAATATATCCAATTAATCATCAACAAAAAGACTAAACTAATAATTATTAATATCATATAAATATTTATTTTTTGACAATAATCAACCATCATAAAACTATTCATATCATCAAATGATACAAGAGAACTCATTTTAAATGAAAATGTAAAATTGTAATCATTTTTTAATAAAAAATGATTAACATAAAAATAATATAATCTATATGACTAGCATTAAAACAGACTTTGATTACAAAACTACTATCTCTATCTCTTTTGATATAGATAATTACAATGAAGAAGATATCCTTAAAATGATAAAAGACAAATTAAACATCATAAAACAATGCAAAACTGACGATATAGATGAAACTATTTTAAAAGCAAATGCAATTGAAGATTTTGGATGTGATTGTTATGCTTGTGTATCAGGTGGAAGTAAATCTTGTTCTAAATCTAAATAAAAATCTAAATAAAAATCTAAATAGTTTTTATTATTTAAAGTGAAAGATCATTTAAATAATGAATTGGACTAGCTTTAATATCACCAATACCTTCGTGACCAAAGAATTCTACATCTAAATAAACTCTTGATTTTGTAGGATAATTAATTGAATCGCTATTTGGATGTGAAGAATTTAATTTCCACGAAATTTCTAATCTACATTCATTAGGACCTACATTTATAACTTGTGGTGATGCATTAAAATCATAACAATCATTTGTTGTATCAAATGTATCACTTGATACAATATGTGATGGCATTTGTTTTGATGAATTTGGATAATCAAAACCTGTAGTATTTTGTGGATTTACAAATATTTCAAATCTACGATATGCCATACTACCATTATCACCCGCAATATGTAATTTACAACTCATTCTAAAAGTAAAAGTTCCATCAGGTGCATTTTCATTAATATTTGAAACAGTACTTCCATCAACATAAGATACATTTGTAGTATCAAAACTAAAAGTATATCCAGATTTATAAAAATCAGTAGCAATATCAGCAATAGGATGAGTATATAATTGATTTCCAAATTGAAAGAAAATATGATTAGTATGATTTTGTTTTATATATAAAACATCTCTTAATGCAATACCTTTTGAACGAATAGTATCACCTTGCCCATTAAGTTCTGATCCTTTAGTCCAAACATCTAATTTATATTTAGGAACATCAGTACCAATACCAATATCACCTTCTTTCTTAATAATAAATGGAGTTGTATCTGTATCAGTATCTTCAATTAAAAGAAGATCATCATAATCAGGTCCTTGTATATCAGGATCATTACGATTAATGTGTAACCACGCTTTTAAAGGTTCACTCTTAAGAACACCCATACCCACACGACCTATTTCATCAACACGAAAAGGTGTTCTATCTTGATTTTCTTGTGTAAAAAACTCTACTAAATTATATCCACCACCCGATACTGAATTATCTTGAATAACTGTTAAAGCTGTTTTTGTTCCTGTATTATGAATATGAAATGCAGATGTCTCTTCTGTTATTGTATTTGTTATTACATTCATATTACTACCTTCAGAATATTGCACAAAATTACCATAAACAGTTACAAGACCACCTGCTTTACCAATATAAACATTTGAACCATTTATTGTAGCATTGTTTAAATCAGTACCACCAATTGTAATACTACTATGCGTTTCATCAACTTCAAAGTAAGTATTTAAACTATTTTCATTAATCTTAAAATTATCTGTTTCTAATTTAATTGTTGCAGAACCATTTATATTTATGTTCCCTGCAGAATTATTTATTGTATCCGTATTTGTAATATCACCTAAATCTATTTGAGCTTTATCACCAATTGCATTTTTTTGTAATTTTAAAAAAGCACCATCACTTGCACTGTTTAATTCATATAAATCTGTTGTTATATCTATTTTATTATTTGCAATTATGTTCATATCTGCACCATAAATATTAGTTGTAACTGTATTTGTTTCATCACCAATATTAACTGTTTCACTATATAAAGTAGCTGTAGATCCACTAACATTCTCACCTAATATTATCGTTTTACCATTTAATTTTGTTATACTCTCTTGACCTGCAGTCACTATATTTGCATTTATACCTTTTATTGTTACATATGAATTATCTTCCGCTAAATTAAAATTACTACCATATATACTTGTTACACTTGTTTGACCACTTGAACCTATACTTGTATCAATACCATTAATAACAATACTTGATACATCTACTTCACCTATTGTTACATTTGAACCATTTATTGTTGTAATACCATTCGCATCAGGAGTTGCAAAAGTATTATTAACACCTTTTACAAATACAGTAGAACTAGCTTCAGCTATATTAACTGTTTTACCATAAATATTTGTTTGAGTTCCTGTTTTATTATTTTCTGCAATATTTACATTCTTACCATTTATTGTTGTTACACTATTTGTTAAATTATTTGTAGCAATTGTTGTATTTGTTCCTTTAACATTTATTGTTGATATTTCTTCACCAATCATAATATTGCAACCATATAAATTTATTATTGATTCATTTCCATTTTCTGCAATATCAATTGTTTTACCTTTAATATTAATATCATCTGCACTTTCTCCTATATTAAGTATTCCTCCTGCTATAGCTGGTGTATAATATGTAAAATCTTCATCTGTTTTGTGTGATTTAATATTTTGAATTCTCATTGTATCACCTGATATACCACCTACAATTCTTAATAATGAATCAACAGAACTATCATTTAAACTTTTATAAACTGCTACTTGATCTAATGCTATAACAAGATCTTTATTATCATTATTAATATTAATAACATCGTTAACTGAATATAATGTTGTTGTAGCCATCTTTTTAATTTAATATAAGATTATTTTAATTATCATTTATTCTAATTATATATTCTAATTATATATTCTAATTATATATTCTAATTATATATTTTAATGATATTGTTTAATTATCATTTATCCTAAATATATATGTATTATTATCTATTTTTATTATAATATCATAAATACCTAATTGATTACTTATTATATTTAATTCATTAAAATATACATAATTATATGTTTCATATTTAGAATATAATATTTTATATTCTTTACCAATTTTATAATCAATCAATTTAATTATCTTATTTGTTCCATTTAATATAAAACTTTCCGTTATATCATTTTCATTTATTTCTGGTATTATTCCACTTGTATATCCTAATTTCACAAAATGAATATCATTAATTGAAGATTCACAATAATTTGAAACAATTACATTTCTTTTTTCATAATAATTATTCGGATTTTCATTATCAATATTATAAGTTATATTTAAATTTATATCTTCAGTTATAATTGTATCATCTATATACTTAATTATATTATGTTCTGGAATATTTTCAAAATATTTATAAAATTTAAGAATTACTATACCTGATCCACCATTTCCACCATTTGTTCCTGATTCATAATAATTTGAAGCACCTCCACCACCACCACCACCAGTATTATTAATTCCTGATTCTCCCGCATTCCCACCTCCACCTAAACCACCATTTGTATTCATATTATTTTTCCACGACCTAGCAGAAGCCCCACCACCACCCGCATAATATGTTGGTGTTCCTGTTATATTAACTTCTAATCCATCAACACCTTTTGTTAATTCAGTACTAATAATATCCCCTAATATTCCACCCGCACCACCTCCTCCACCTCCACTATCACTATCAATTAACCCATCGCTTCCACTTCCACCACTTAAACTATTTGATTGTAATCCTTTACCAACAGAACCATCTACATTTACACCATGACGTCTATTAACACCACCACCTCCAGACCCACCATTATTACCATTAAATTCTTCACTTATTTCGTTTATTCCTGCTATTCCACCAGCTCCACCACCTAATGCTACAAATTCATTTATTGAACTATTAAGACCATTTGTTCCTTTTACACCTGATGTTAATATTGCACCATTACCACCTTTACCAACTTTAATATTAATACTATTATTAAATTTAATATTTTGCATATAAATAAGACCACCTGCACCACCACCAGGACCACCTTCTGGTAAATATCTACCTGAATTTCCAGTTCCCCCACCACCACCACCCGCAACAATCAATATATCACATATTATATCTTCTTCAACTATTAATGTATATTCGGTTTGACCATTACCATTATCATTCGTTGGATCATATAAAAATTTACATACATAATGATATTCTAATTTATTTGGATAATCTAATGATAAAGTTGATATTGGTAAATATTCTATATCAGTTGCAATTATATTTATTATACAATAAATATTAGTATTATTTACTGATATACAATAATAACTTCCAATAGTATTTGCATTCCATACTATTTTACCATCTATTAACCCTTTCGATTCTATATAAATACCCTCATATACACTTAATTCTTTATTACTATCAGTTCCATCCAATGTTTTATCTGTATTAATTATTATAAAAGGATTATTGATATTTGATTTAATCTTAAATTCAATCATTGTATCTTTATAACACGAAATATTTACATTCCTTATTGGTTCATTATCATATTTAATTAATGTAATTGGATCTATACCTGATAATAAATTATTATTAATACTAAATACTAAATTAGCACTAATTATATTATCAAATATATCTTCATATTTATATTCTACATTTGTTATAATTGGTTTATAAATTTTATTTTCAATTTCTTTATATTTTATAATTATTCTTGGATTATATTTATTATATTGTGGATACTTATAATTATAAGTTATTTTAAATACACCATTACCTTCTATATTATTAATACCATACATTTTTGTATTCATATTATTTTCATATATTTTAATAATTGTAATTTTCTCCATTAAAACTTCATTTAATTTAATATCATTACCAATTTCAATATCTGCAATATATATATCAGAAGTATCTAATATATATATTGTTTCATTATTTAAACTTCTTGTATAATCATATCCAAATATTAAAGTTTTATATTCATTATTTATTTCTTCACGAACATTCATTCTTACATTAGATGAATATACACTTGTATTATAATTAATATTAATTATTTTATCATTATCAT